>Ga0182747_1000017_pt1 | contig 263716 bp, 237 predicted proteins | sample eDN3rd30CBELigBY_FD_128526 | JGI IMG/M metagenome (GOLD analysis project Ga0182747, IMG submission 128526) | Enriched backyard soil microbial communities from Emeryville, California, USA - eDNA 3rd pass 30_C BE-Lig BY (version 2) (version 2) | ecosystem: Environmental > Terrestrial > Soil >...
CAAGCGCGGGCATGACGGCAGAGGGGGCCGGGAGAGGGGCCGTGCTCGACCATGACGCCCCCTCTCCCGGCTCACTGGCGTTCGCCACCCTCCCCCGCAGAGGGGGGAGGGTTCGCGCGGCGCGTCATGGCCATCCCGATCGAACAAGCGCCTCACCTCACCGAATCGGGATCACCGGCACAAGGCCGGTGATGACATGGGCGGGGCGTTCGATGGCCTCACGCCTTCCGCTGCCAGCGCCCGCGCTCGTCCTGCTGCCAATAGGTCGCGTCGTGCCCCCCCTCTTTCACCGCCCGCCACTGGTCGCGGGCGAAGGCGAGGGCCTGGACGTCGTTGCCGTCGAAGAGGATTGCCAATCTCTCGTAGGATGCGATGTCCGCGGGCAGTTCGGCGCCCTCGACGAGGAAGCGGATGGAGGCGCCGTTGGGGTTTTCGCCCGACATGGCGATGAGGACCGGCTGGTCGGCCGCATGAGCCTCGCGGTCGGTTCCATGCGGTACGAAGCTCTCGTCGGTGAAGGTCCACAGATGATCGTCGAGCGCCGACATGCGCTCCTCCGTGGTCACCTGCACCACCGCCCGCCAGCCCCGCTCCAGCGTCTTCTGCAGGAGCGTGGGCAGCACGGCCTCGAGCGGCTGATGCTGGAGATGATAGAAAAGGATTTCGGCCATTATTTCATCGTCATCCCGGACGGAGCGTAGCGCAGATCCGGGATCGCCAACAGGATCAGGCGCCATTCTCGTACAGCGATCCCGGGTTCCACTGACGCGGCCCCGGGATGACGCACTTTACGGTTCACGCCTCGTAGTGATCGCGCACGAGCCGGTCGAGGATGCGCACGCCCCACCCCGAGCTCCAGCCCTTGTTGATCTCGGTCGCCGGCGAGCCCATGGCCGTGCCGGCGATGTCGAGATGGGCCCAGGGCACATCATTGACGAAGCGCTGGAGGAGCGCCGCCGCGGTGCTCGATCCGCCGAAGCGGCCGGCCGAGTTCTTCATGTCGGCGAACTTCGACTCGATCATCTTGCCGAATTCGGGCCCGAGCGGCATGCGCCACACGCGCTCGCCGGTCGCCTTGCCCGCAGCGGTGAGGCGCTCCGACAGCTCGTCGTTGTTCGAGAACAGGCCTGCATATTCCTGGGCGAGCGCCACGAGAATCGCACCGGTCAGGGTCGCGAGATCGATCATGAACTTGGGCTTGAACCGATCCTGCACGTACCAGAGCACGTCGGCGAGCACGAGGCGCCCCTCGGCATCGGTGTTGATGATCTCGATGGTCTGCCCGGACATGGTCGTCACGATGTCGCCCGGGCGCTGGGCGTTGCCGTCCGGCATGTTCTCGACGAGGCCGATGGCGCCGACGACGTTGGCCTTGGCCTTCCGGCTCGCCAGCGCATGCATGAGGCCGACGACGCAGGCCGCGCCCGCCATGTCGCCCTTCATGTCTTCCATGCCGGTGCCCGGCTTGATCGAGATGCCGCCCGAATCGAACACCACACCCTTGCCGATGAAGGCGATGGGCTGCTCGCCCGCCTTGCCACCGTTCCAACGCATGATGGCGACCCGGCCGCCGCGCACAGAGCCCTGCGCCACGCCAAGAAGGGCCTGCATGCCGAGCTTCTTCATGGCCCTGTCGTCGAGGATCTCGACCTCGACGCCGAGCTTGGTGAGCGCCTGGGCGCGGGCGGCAAATTCCTGCGGCCCAAGAACGTTCGGCGGCTCGTTGACGAGATCGCGGGCGATGATCACGCCCTGCTGGACGCCCTCCCGCGCCTTGTAGACCTTCTTGACCGCGGCGGGATCGGCCACGCTGAAGACGAGGCGGCCGCCGGTCTTGGCGGTATCATCGTCCTTCTTCTTGGTCTTGTAGCGGTCGAAGCTGTAGCGGCGCAGCTGCGCGCCGAGCGCCATGTCGGCCACGGCGTCCGGCGTCACATTGGTGCCGGGCAGATCGAGGACGGCGGTCGCGAGCTTGCCGTTCAGCTTGCCCGCGATCAGGCCGCCGAGCTGGACGAAATCCAGGGCCGCCCGTTCCTTTTCGCCGCCGATTCCGACCACGATCAGCCGATCCACCGGCAGACCCGCCGGAACGACGATGGACATGGCCGACTTCGCCTTGCCCTTGAAATTCTCGGCCGCGGCAGCCTTCGCGATGAGATCGACCGCCTTTGCGCCGAGCTGTTTGGCGACGGTGGATGTCGGCTTGAGATCCTCCCCGACGAACACGATGAGATCGCCGGATTCGACCTTGCCGGGGCCCTGAAAGTCGATCTTGAAGCTATCGGCCATGAAATCCTCTTTGTTTCGATGCAGATTGCCGGTCTTCGGGCCGGCTGCGATGCGGACATGCCGTGCGGATGCCTGGGACATATATCATATTGCGAGCTTGGGCACGGGGAAGCTGCCGTCAAATCGGCGCAATCTCGGGCTGTTGAAAACGGCGATCTTGCCTGAGATCATGTGACACGATACCCAGGGCGTCACCGCCCGGGGGCGAAGGGCTTCATGACACTTCTCGAACGATACATCCTGAAAATCACCTTCAGTGCCTTCGCCGCGTGCCTGGTCGCCCTCACGGGGGTGATCTGGATCACGCAGGCCCTTCGCGAGCTCGATCTCCTGACCGGCAAGGGGCAGACCCTCTTCATCTTCCTCACCGTCACCGGCCTGTCTCTGCCGGCGCTGATCAGCGTGATCGCGCCCGTCGCCCTGTTCCTGGCGACCCTCTACACGCTGAACAGGCTGAACGGGGATTCGGAACTGATCGTCATGAGCGCCGGCGGGATGCCGCCGCAACGCCTGCTGCGGCCCTTCCTGGTCCTGGCGACCTTCGTCTGCCTCATCGTGGGGGTCATCTCGATTTATCTGATGCCGGCGAGCTTCCAGGAGCTGCGGCAGCTGTTCACGAAGATCAGGGCGGATTTCGTGGGGACCATGGCCAAGGAGGGCCAGTTCATTACGCTCGAGAACGGCTTCACCTTCCATTACAGGGAAAAATCCGGGGACGCGCTGCTCGGGATCTTCATGGAGGATCTCCGGGAGAAGGACAAAGCCATCGTCTATCTCGCCGAGCGGGGCCAGACGGTCGAGCAGAACGGAAACGCCTATCTCGTGCTGCAGAAGGGCAGCGTCCAGCGCAAGGAAGCGAACAGCCGAGATTCGTCCATCGTCGCCTTCGAGCGCTATGCGGTCGACCTGTCGGCCTTCAACAAGGAAGGCGGCGATGTGGTCTACAAGCCGCGCGAGCGCAGCACGACCCAGCTCCTGTTCCCGGACAAGGGTGAACTCATGTACCAGGAGCAGCGCGGGCGCTTCCGGGCCGAGCTGCACGACCGCCTGTCCTCCTGGCTCTATCCGCTGGCCATGATGATGATCGCGTTCGTCGGGCTCGGCGAGGCCCGCACCACGCGCCAGGGACGAGGCATTGCCATCGCCGGCGCCGTCGTGGCGATCGTGCTCATGAGAATCCTCGGCTTCGCCGCGTCGAGCGCCGTCGCGCGCACGCCGTTCGCAGTGGCGGCGATCTACGGCGTGCCCCTGGTCGCCATTTTCATCAGCCTGCTACTGATCCTGAAAGGGCCCGCCATGCGCTCGGCCCAGGCCAGGATCCATGCGGCTTTCCGCAGCCTGATCCCATCGCGCTCGCCCGCACCCCAGAAGGCCTGACCATGCTGATCGGCCGCACCCTCGGTGCCTATTTTTCACGACAGTTTCTTAAGACTATTTTCCTGGTTTTCGCGACTGTCTTCACCCTCGTCTACACCCTGGACTTCGTGGAGCTCATGCGCCGGGCGGGCGACGCCCCCGGAGCGACGACCGGAGCGATCGCGCAGCTCGCCCTCTTCCGAACGCCGGCCATTGCCGAGCAGGTGATGCCCTTCGCCATCCTGTTCGGCAGCATGGCCGCCCTCCTCCAGCTCAGCCGAAAGCTCGAGCTGGTGGTGGCACGGGCGGCCGGAATCTCCGCCTGGCAGTTCCTGCAACCCGGCCTCCTGATCGCACTCCTGATCGGGATCCTCTCGGTCACGGTCTACAACCCGGTCTCGGCGAATCTGAAGCAGCGCGCATCGTCCCTGGAATCGGAGATCTTCTCGCGCAACGTCCAGACCCGGGAGAAGCCGATCTGGATCCGGCAGAGAAGCCAGGACGGGCAGGCCATCTTCCGCGCCAATGGCTCGGCGGTCGACTCGGCCACCCTTTTCGGGGTGACGGTCTATGCCTTCGACGATGCGGGAGCCTTCACGCACCGCGTCGAGGCCAAGGAAGCGACCCTGCATGACGGCTTCTGGGAGCTGAAGGAAGCAAGGATCCTCTCGGCCACCGAAGAGCCTCAAACTCACGACCGTTACCTGATCGCCTCCACGCTCCAGCCGTCGCAGGTTCGACAGAGCTTCGTCGACCCCGATGCGGTCCCCTTCTGGGACCTCAAGGAGACCATCGATCGGATGCAGAAGGCGGACCTCAATACCACCACCTATGCCCTTCATTATGATCTGCTTTTAGCCCGCCCGCTCCTGTTCATCGCCATGGTTTTCGTGGCCGCATCCGTATCGTTAAGATTCTTTAGATTTGGTGGTGTAGCGATGATGGTTCTGGGTGGCGTCGCAGCCGGGTTCGTGCTTTATGTCGCCACTGAGCTTATGGCGGAGCTTGGGGCCGCTGGAATCATCAGTTCGCTTGTTGCAGCCTGGTTCCCTGCTGTAGTAGGCAGTCTGCTGGGCACCTTGGCTTTGTTGTACCAAGAGGACGGCTGACCGTCCTCGACAAGAATGTGTTTTGAAGGAGTGGGGATGCGGCGGCTTAAGGCAACGATCGCAATGTCTGCGGTCGCAGCGGCTCTGTCAGCTGCTGGGTCTATGCCGGCCCTCGCTCAGGCGACCCTGAACGAGGCCATCGGCGCCCGCGCCCAATCCGGCTCGGGCCAGGACCGGCTTCTCGTCGACGCCAAGGAAATCGTCTACGACAACGACAAGAACACCATCGCCGCCACCGGCGACGTTCAGATGAACTACCAGGGCCGCACCCTGCAGGCGGAGCGGGTCACCTACGACCGCAACACCGGCCGCGTCTTCGCCGAGGGCAATGCCCGGCTGACCGACGCGAACGGCACGATCGCTACCGGCGACCGGTTCGAGCTGACCGACGACTTCAAGAACGGATTCATCGATTCCCTCAGAGTGGTTCAAACCACCGTCGAGCAGGGCCGCCCCCTCACGACCCGTTTCTCCGCCCCCCGCGCCGAGCGGGCCGAGGGCGAGACCACAACGTTCGAGCGCGGCACCTACACCGCCTGCGAACCCTGCAAGGACAATCCGGAGCGGCCGCCCCTCTGGCAGGTCAAGGCCGCCAAGATCATTCACAACAACAGCGAGCGGACGATCTATTACGAGGACGCGACTCTCGAGCTCCTCGGCATCCCGGTCGCCTATCTGCCTTACTTCTGGACGCCCGATCCGACGGTCAAGCGCAAGACCGGCTTCCTGTCGCCGCGCTACGTCTACTCGTCCTCGATCGGCTATGGCGGATCCGTCCCGTTCTTCTGGGCGATCGCGCCGAACTACGATCTGACCATCACCCCGACCATTCTGAGCCGGCAGGGACTTCTGGGCCAGGCGGAGTGGCGCCATCGGCTCGAAAACGGCACCTATACCGTGCGGGCGGCCGGCATTTCCCAGCTTGAGCCCGAGGCCTTCATCGCCAGCCCCTATGGCGCAGGCAACCGCGACCTCCGGGGCTCGCTCGAGACGACCGGCCTCTTCTACATCAACCAGAACTGGCGCTGGGGCTGGGATATCGCCCTGCTCTCGGACAAGTGGTTCCTGTCGAACTACAAGATCCACAGCGAGAGCCTGAGCGCGTACTACATCAAGGAATCGATCTCGACCCTCTTCCTTCAGGGTCAGGGCGATCGCTCCTTCTTCGATGTGCGGGGCTATTACTTCCAGACCCTGTCGAGCAACGACTGGCAGAAGCAGCAGCCGATCGTCGCCCCGGTCCTCGATTACAACAAGCGCTACACCCCCGAGAGCATCGGCGGCGAGTTCGCCCTCGACGTGAACGTGACCAGCCTCAGCCGCGAGGCAACGCAGTACGATCCGCTGTCGGTGGCCAACACCACCTATTTCGCCACCTCCCAGACCTGCATCATCTTCGATCGCGCCTCCTGCCTCGTGCGCGGCATCAGCGGCTCCACCTCCCGGGCCTCGGTCACGGCGTCCTGGCGGCGCGAGTTCGTCGACCCGGTCGGGCAGGTCTGGACGCCCTTCGCCTATCTCAGGGCCGACAACTTCTGGATCGCTCCGGATTTCAACGGCTATCAGAACCCGCAGCTCGCGAACTTCATCGGCGGCGAGGACGATTATCTCTTCCGCGCCATGCCGGCCGTGGGCGTCGAGTATCGGTTCCCCTTCGTCGCCAGCCTCGGCACCTCCGGCCAGCAGGTCCTGGAGCCGATTGCGCAGCTGATCGCGCGTCCGAACGAGACCCGGGTTGGCCGCCTTCCCAACGAGGACGCCCAGAGCCTCGTGTTCGACGATACGTCCCTGTTCGACTGGGACAAGTTCTCCGGCTACGACCGGGTCGAGGGCGGCGTCCGCGCCAATGTCGGCGTGCAGTACACGGTCACCGGCGCCGACAATTTCTACGCCAATGTCCTGTTCGGCCAGTCCTATCAGGTTGCAGGCCGCAATTCGTTCCGGCAGCCCGACCTCGCCAATGTGGGTCTGGAATCGGGTCTCGACACGCGGGCCTCCGATTATGTCGGCCGGTTCCAGATCTCGCCCAATGCCAACTTTGCGGTCGTGACGCGCGCGCGCTTCGACGACGAGGACTTCGACCTCAACCGCTTCGAGGCCGGCGTTCGGGCGAACTTCAACCCCTATGTGCCTGTCTCGACCTCGCTGACCTATGCGCGCTACGAGGCTCAACCCGCCATCGGCTTCCCCCTCCGCCGTGAAGGCCTGCTCGGCACGGCTCGCTGGGACATCTCGCCCAATTGGTATGTCTCGGGCTCTCTCCTGCTCGACCTCGACCGCTACCTGCTGGCTCGTCAGACTTTCGCCACGCAATATGCCGCCAATCCGGCGACCGCCGTCTATGACCGCCAGAACATCGCCTATGTCAGCGGCATGTCCTTCGGCGTGGGCTATATGGACGAGTGCACGACGTTCTCGCTCATCTACAGCGTGACGCCTCGCGAAGTGACGCGCACTTCGGGCGAGAAGGACCAGAACCACACGATTGCCTTCAGCCTCGAGTTCCGCTCGCTGGGTGAAGTGGGATATAGTCAGAACCTCAGCGGCACCACCAGTGAATGATGGGGTTACGGCCCGGTGGCAGGCTTGAATCCGCGCCCTCTTCTGTTGACGCAAGGTGATCCCGCAGGGATCGGCCCCGAACTGACCCTGAGAGCCTGGCTTCAGCGCGAGGACGCAGCGCTGCCGCCCTTCGCGCTCCTGAGCGACCCCGCCCACATCGCCCGGGTCGCACAGAGCTACGGCTGGAGCGTTCCCATCGCTCCCGTGGAACCGTCCCAGATCGAAGCGGTGTTTTCGAACGCCCTCCCTGTCATCCCTCTGAACTCTCGCGTTCTAGCGGAGCCGGGACAGCCTCACGCGGCCGGCGCGCCCTCCGTGATCGAATCCATCGAAAGGGCCGTGAGCTTGGTCCAGGCGGGTTCAGCCGCCGCTGTCGTGACCAATCCGATCGCCAAGCACGTGCTCTATGACGCCGGTTTTCGCCATCCCGGCCATACGGAGTTCCTCGCGGCCCTGGCCGCCGAGGGGACCGGAGAAACCTACCATCCGGTCATGATGCTCTGGAGCGAGGCTTTGGCCGTCGTTCCCGTGACCGTGCACATCGCCCTTGCAGACGTGCCCGCCGTCCTGACCACGGACCTGATCGTCCTGACCGGCCGGATCGTCGCCCGGGAGCTGCGGGAGCGCTTCGGCATCGCGAAACCACGGCTCTCCGTGGCAGGTCTCAACCCCCATGCCGGCGAGAACGGCGCAATGGGAACGGAGGATGCCCGCATCATCGCGCCGGCCATCGAGATCCTGCGCCAGGACGGGATCGAAATCTCCGGTCCCCTGCCCGCGGACACCATGTTCCATGCCCGGGCACGCAGCCGCTACGATGCAGCGCTCGCCATGTATCACGATCAGGCGCTGATCCCGATCAAGACCATCGCCTTCGACGAGGCGGTCAACGTGACTCTCGGGCTCCCCTTCGTTCGCACCTCGCCGGATCACGGCACGGCCTTCGACATCGCGGGCAAGGGCGTCGCCCGGCCCGACAGCCTCATCGCGGCCCTCAAGCTCGCTGCCCGGCTGAGTGCAGAAACACCGAGCCCATGAGCCAGATCGACGACCTTCCCCCCTTGCGCGAAGTAGTCCGCACCCATGGGCTGATGGCCAAGAAATCGCTCGGCCAGAACTTCCTGTTCGATCTCAACCTCACCAGCCGCATCGCCCGCTCCGCCGGCTCCCTGGAGGAGGCGACTGTCATCGAGGTCGGCCCGGGACCAGGGGGGCTGACCCGGGCGATCCTGGCGGCCGGCGCGCGAAAGGTCATCGCCATCGAGCGCGACACCCGCTGCCTGCCCGCGCTCGCCGAGATCGCAGCGCGCTATCCGGGCCGGCTCGAGGTGATCGAGGCCGATGCGCTGCAATTCGATCCGCGCCCCCTCGTCGGCGACGGCCTCGTCCGGATCATCGCAAACCTTCCCTACAATGTGGGCACCGCCCTGCTCACCGGGTGGCTCACCGGCGAGGCCTGGCCGCCCTGGTGGGCTTCGCTCACGCTCATGTTCCAGCGCGAGGTCGCCGAGCGCATCGTCGCGGACGAGAGCGACCCGAAGGATTACGGCCGTCTCGGCGTTCTCTGCGGCTGGCGGACGGAGGCGCGCATTCTCTTCGACGTCCCGCCATCGGCCTTCGTGCCTCCGCCCAAGATCACGTCGAGCATCGTCCACCTGACCCCGCGCGCCCAGCCGCTGCCCTGCCGCGTCGGCGCATTGGAGGCCGTGACCCGCGCCGCTTTCGGGCAGCGCCGCAAGATGCTGCGCCAGAGCCTGAAATCCATCGCTCCGGATCCGGCCGGAATCATTCAGGCGGCCGGTCTCGACGAAACGATCCGCGCGGAGAACGTTTCCGTGGAGGGCTATGTGGCGCTTGCGAATGCGTGGGATGCCTGGCGCAACCAATAGCGAGGGTGATGGGACCGGCACCACGTCCTGCGCGATCACCCCCTACTGTCATCCAACCCTCCAACGTCATCCCCGGGCTTGTCCCGGGGACCCACGTCTTGGCAGCATTGCGGTTCCGAAAACGTGGGTGGCCGCAACAAGTGCGGCCATGACGGCGGAGGGGATCATCCCAGACGCGCTCTGCTGGCTTCCGGTTCGCAGTCCCTTTTCATGAGACCTTAACCGCGCTTATCCCATGATTGCCGTGCATGAACGGCCCCTGTTCGGGCCCTAGAGGAGAAGGCGGGCATGTCGCAGCCGCGCAAGAGAATCGGGCTTCTGTTCGGCGGACGCTCTGCCGAGCATGAGGTCTCGAAGCTGTCGGCCGCAAACGTCCTGCGCGCGCTCGATCCGGACCGCTACGACATCGTCCCCATCGGCATCGGACGCGATGGACGCTGGCTCCTGTGCGACAGCGGCAACGGCGGCGGGCGTGGCGCCAGGTCTCTCGAAATCCCGGAAGGTGCGCCACAGGTCGCTCTGCTTCCTGGTGGCGATGGGGAGATGATCGTGATGGATAGCGGCGCGAGTCCCCGCTCGCTCCGCCTCGATGCCGTCGTGCCGGTCCTGCATGGGCCGAACGGCGAGGACGGCACCGTTCAGGGTTGCCTCGAGGTCGCGAACGTTCCCTATGTCGGTTCCGGCGTCATGGGCTCGGCCGCCGGCATGGACAAGGACATCGCCAAGCGCCTTTTGCGCGACAGCGGCCTGCCGGTCGTTCCATTCCTGACGCTGACGCCGCGCAGCCGGGTCGACTACCGGGCAGCAATCGAAGCGCTCGGGACGCCCGACCTTTTCGTCAAGCCTGCCAATATGGGCTCGTCCGTCGGCGTCTCCCGCGCCCATTCCGCCGAGGAATTCGAGCAGGCCTGCGAACGCGCCTTCCGCTACGACGGCAAGCTTCTCGTGGAGCGCAGCGTCGCCGGCGCGCGGGAGATCGAATGCTCGGTGCTGGAAGATGCTGCGGGAGAGGTGCGTGCATCCCCGCTCGGCGAGATCGTCCCGGCCGAGAGCCACGGCTTCTACAGCTACGACGCCAAATATATCGATGCGGACGGCGCGCTTCTGCGCATCCCCGCAGAACTGCCTGCCGGCCGCGCGCAGCGCGTCCAGGAGCTTGCGGTCGAAACCTTTCGAGTCCTCGCCTGCGAGGGCCTGGCGCGCGTCGACTTCTTCGTCGATCCGAAGAATGAGGATGGCCTCTTCGTCAACGAAGTGAACACACTTCCCGGCTTCACGGCGATCAGCATGTATCCCAAGCTTTGGGAGGCCGGCGGCCTGCCGCAGAGCGAATTGATGGAGGTGCTGATCGGCCACGCCATCGCGCGCCATCAGCGCCGCAACGCGCTGGCCTTGGTTTAAGACCTCTCAGTCGATCTTTTCGGCGAGCAACCCTTCGACGAAGTCCGAGAGGCCGACGAGGCGTTCGCGCTTCAGGCGCTCGGCGGCCTGGATCGCCTTCAGGCTCTGGAAGGAGCGGCCGAGGTCCTCGTTGACGATCACGTAATCGTACTCGACCCAGCGCTCCATCTCGACGCGGGCATTGGCGAGGCGCTTCGCGATGACCTCGGGCGAGTCCTCCGCCCGGCGCTCGAGACGCGCCTTCAGCTCCTTGAAGCTCGGCGGCAGCACGAACACGGTCACCACGTCGTCGGGCAGCTTCTGCCGCACCTGGCGGGTGCCCTGGTAATCGATGTCGAAGACCATGTCCTGGCCGGCGGCAAGCGTCCGCTCGACCGGCTTGCGCGGCGTGCCGTAGAAATTGCCGTGGACCTCGGCCCATTCGAGGAGCTCGTCGCGATCGCGCATCGCCTTGAATTCTTCCTCGTCGATGAAGTGATAGTGCTTGCCCTCGATCTCGGAGGGACGCTTCGGGCGCGTGGTGACGGAGACCGAAAGCACGCCCGCGTGCTCCTCCACGAGGCTGCGCGTCAGTGTGGTCTTTCCGGCACCCGACGGCGAAGACAGGATGAGGATGAGGCCGCGACGGCCGACAAGGGGCTTCGGATCCTGGCTCACCGCATTACTCCACATTCTGAACCTGCTCGCGGAATTGCTCGATCACGGCCTTCAATTCAAGCCCGATCCGCGACAGGGACACGTCATTCGCCTTCGCGCACAGGGTATTCGCCTCGCGTCCGAATTCCTGCGCCAGGAAATCGAGCCGGCGGCCCACCGGGCCTCCCTCGCGCAGCAATTCCCGCGCCGAATCCACATGCGCCCGCAGCCGGTCGAGCTCCTCGCGGATATCGGCGCGGGCGGCGATGAGAACCGCCTCCTGATGCAGGCGTGCCGGATCGAGGGCCGACTTGCCGTCGACGAGCTCGGCGATCTGAGCCGCAAGGCGCGTCCGGATCGCCTCCGGCTGACGCGAGGGCGAAGCCTCGGCCTCGTCGACGAAGCGCGCGATCACGTCGAGCTGCTGTCCGAGGACACCGGACAGTGCCTGACCTTCCTTCAGCCGCGCAGTTTTAAGAGCTTCGATCAGCGCGCCGATACCGGCCTTGAGGGCTGCCACCAGCGCCTCGTCCTGGACCGGATCGGCAGCATCGTCTTCCAGCTCGACCACGCCGCGCACGGAGAGAAGTCCGTCGAGGGAAGCCGGCTTCACGTTGTCCGGAAGCTTGAGGTCGCCCAGGGCCGAGAGCAGCGATTGCAGCACGTCCTGGTTCACGCGCAGCTTGGGCGCGGAGGAGGACCGGCTGAGCGCAAGGTTGAGCTGGCCCTGCCCTCGTGTCAGCGCCTTGAGAATCTGGCTGCGCGCCTCCTCGCCCACCGCATCGAGGCCTGAGGGTGTCCGCACGCGGACTTCGAGCCCGCGTCCGTTGACGGTCTTGAGTTCCCAGGCCCATTGATAGGCCCCGGTGACGCCGGCCTCGCGGGCAAAGCCGGTCATGCTCGCGATGGACATGCGCTAACCTCGAACGGAATGAAAAATCGGCGCGACCATAATGCGCGCCGATGCAAGAGTCGATTGCAGGGATGAGAGCCCGATCCTGGAGTTGTCATCCCCTGTCCAACACCGGATTCGTCACGGCTGGCGCAGGGTGCTGGGAACGTTTTTGGGATTGTTCAGATCGAAGGTTTTGTTCTTGAGCGGATCCCTGTTCGTGCCCTCGCTGGCGTCAAAGCCGCGTCCCATCGGCCCGGTCGGCCGCGCCCCGGATGCGGGGAGTGCATTGGCCGCACCGGCCGGCGTCGTCGACGCGCCATCCGGCACGACCCGGTCGACCTCGTCGGCCTCCGGCGCGGGACGGCTCTTCTCGATCTGCCGCCAACGGGCCACGTTGCGCTGGTGCTGGTCGTAGCTCTCCGCGAAAGCGTGACCGCCGGAACCGTCGGCGACGAAATAGAGGTCCTTGGTCCGCGACGGATTGGCCACCGCCTCGAGCGCCGCGCGGCCGGGATTGGCGATGGGGCCGGGAGGCAGGCCCTCGACCACGTAGGTGTTGTAGGGAGTCGCCGCCTCGATCTCGCTGCGCAGGATCCCGCGGCCGAGGGTGCCCTTTCCGCCGACGAGCCCATAGACGATGGTCGGGTCGGACTGGAGCTTCATGCGCTTCATGAGGCGGTTGATGAAGACGCCCGCGACGCGGGTGCGCTCGTCGGCCCGGCCCGTCTCCTTCTCCACGATGGAGGCGAGGATGACGAGTTCCTGCGGCGACTTGATCGGCAATTCCGCCGAGCGGCGCTGCCAGATCTGCTCGATCGCCTGGCGCTGCGCGGTCTGCATGGTGCTGATGATCTGCTGGCGGGTGGTGCCGCGCTCGAACTTGTAGGTATCCGGAAGGAGCGATCCCTCCCGCGGGGTCTCGGTTACGTCGCCGGTGAGGATCTCGTGCTCGTAGAGACGGCCGATGATCTGCTCGCTGGTGAGCCCTTCGGGAACCGTGACGGCGTGCAGGATGGCTTTGCCCTGGATGAGGGTGTCGATGGCATCCTCAACGCTGGTTCCGGCCTTGAACTGGAACTCGCCGGCCTTCAGCTGGCCGCGCTGGCGGTTCATGTAGGCATAGGCCTGGAACAGGAGCGGCTGCTCGACGACGCCCTCCTGCTTGAGGATCTGGGCGATCTCGCCGGTGCCCGTGTTGCGGGGAATGACCACGACCTTGTCGCTCTGCAGCGGCCCCTTGGCGGTCACCTCGTGCTGCAGCATGGAAAAGCCGAAGATGCCGGCGATGGCAAGCGCGACGAACAGGGTCAGCAGGCCGCTGAACAGCGAGAGCATGCCCCTGCGGCGGCGGCGCAGCTTGGGCGGCGGTGGGGGGGCCATCGCGGGTTTGATGGCCTCGCTCGGGGACCGGGGTGCCAGGCGCGGCTGAGCCGATCCGTGGTCGGAATCGTCTGCGGGGGGTAAGAGAATCTTTTTCTTTCGTCCGAACATCACGCCGCTTTTCTGATATCGGCCGGCGGTCCTGCCGGTCCGCCGACACCCTAGCAGGGATTATGGCGAAAAGCCGTAACGGCCCTTTCACCTTCCTCGAAGTCCGGCTCATTCATCTCTTGCCTCATCCTGAGGAGCCTGCGGAGGCAGGCGTCTCGAAGGAGGGTCCAGTGGGCACTGGAAACGCCCTCGTCCTTCGAGACGCCGCCTCCGGCGGCCCTCAGGATGAGGGCTTAGGGCACCATAGAATGATGAGCCGCCTTTCAGGATACGCGACGAAGAATGAGCGAAGCGTTAGTGCCGCCGAAGCCGAAGGAGTTCGACAGGGCGACGTTGACCTCCTTGCGCTTGGCCTGCTTGGGCACGAGATCGATGACCGTCTCGACGGAAGGATTGTCGAGGTTGATGGTCGGCGGAATGATGCCGTCGCGCATGGCGAGGATCGAGAAGATCGCCTCGACCGCACCGGCCGCCCCGAGCAGGTGCCCGATCGCCGACTTCGTCGACGACATGGAGAGCTTGCCCGCCGCATTGCCCATGATGCGCTCGACCGCCTTCAGCTCGAGCTCGTCTCCGAGCGGCGTCGAGGTGCCGTGGGCGTTGACGTAGTCGATCTCGGACACGTCGATATCGGCGCGCTTGAGGGCCGCGGCCATGCAGCGATAGGCTCCATCGCCGTCCTCGGAGGGCGAGGTGATGTGATAGGCATCGCCCGACAGGCCGTAGCCGATGACCTCGGCATAGATCTTCGCGCCGCGCGCCTTGGCGTGCTCGTATTCCTCGAGCACCACCACGCCGGCGCCCTCGCCCATGACGAAGCCGTCACGGTCCTTGTCGTAGGGGCGCGAGGCCCGGGTCGGGTCGTCATTGAAATTCGTGGACAGGGCGCGGCAGGCGGCAAAGCCGGCAATGGACAGCCGATTGATGGGCGATTCCGTGCCGCCGGCTACCATCACCTCCGCATCGCCGAGCGCGATGAGGCGGGCGGCGTCGCCGATGGCGTGGGAGCCGGTGGAGCAGGCCGTCACCACCGCGTGGTTCGGCCCCTTGAGGCCATGCTCGATGGACACGTAGCCGCCGGCGAGATTGATGAGACGGCCGGGGATGAAGAAGGGCGAGATGCGGCGCGGGCCGCGCTCGATCAGGGTGGCGGAAGCCTCGTAGATGCCGCCGATGCCGCCGATGCCCGAGCCGATGAGCACGCCGGTGGCGCACTGGTCCTCGTAGGATTTCGGCTCCCAGCCGGAATCGCGAAGCGCCATGGTGGAAGCAGCCATGGCATAGACGATGAACGGATCGACCTTGCGCTGTTCCTTCGGCTCCATCCACTCGTCGGCATTGAAGGTGCCGTTGGTGCCGTCGCCGCGCGGGATCTGGCAGGCGATCTGGCAGGCGAGATCGTCGATCTCGAAACCGCTGATCCTGCCGGCGCCGCTCTGGCCTTCGACGAGGCGGGACCATGTGGCATCGACCCCGCTGCCCAGCGGAGTGACCATGCCAAGACCTGTGACAACTACCCGTCGCATGAATTCCTGCCCTATCGATCCATAAAATTCGGGCGTCGGATGAATCACCCGACGCCCGTACGTAGCCTTTTAGGCTGCGTTCTTCTCGAGGAAGCGGATGGCGTCGCCGACCGTGACGATGGTCTCAGCCGCGTCGTCCGGGATTTCGACGTTGAACTCCTCCTCGAACGCCATCACCAGCTCGACCGTATCCAGGCTGTCGGCGCCCAGGTCGTCGATGAAGTTGGCATTGTCGGTCACCTTGTCGGCTTCGACGCCGAGATGCTCGACAACAATCTTCTTCACGCGATCAGCGACGTCACTCATCGTTCTTTCCTCAGTGGCTGCCGCCTCAGGAATTGGGCGGATTAAGAAATCAATTTAGATCAGCTGTTCAGCTGACAACGCTGAAACGGCTACCCTGCGCCGTGCAAAGCCGCATTTTTGAGCGCCGGTCAACCCCTTTGACGTGATCGGGATCATGCTTAACACAAGCTTATCCTCTCTGGCGAGGGGAGAACGGTCCCTGCAAACAGATTCCGGAAACGGCAATAAGTTCCTTTAGAACATGGCCATTCCGCCGTTTACGTGCAGGGTCTGGCCCGTCACGTAGGCGGCCTCCGTCGAGGCGAGATAGACCACCGAGGAGGCGATTTCGTCGCCCTGGCCGAGCCGCCCCATAGGGATCGTGCCCAAAATTCCCTCACGCTGCTTCTCATTCAGCACGTCGGTCATCGGCGACTCGATGAAGCCCGGAGCAACCAGGTTGACCGTGATGTTGCGGCTCGCGACCTCGGCGGCAAGCGCCTTGGTCATGCCGATCAGGCCGGCCTTGGACGCAGCGTAATTGCCCTGGCCCGGATTGCCGGTCGAACCCACCACGGAACCGATATTGACGATGCGGCCGTAGCGGCGGCGCATCATGCCCTTGACGGCGGCCCGCGACAGGCGGAAGGCGGCCGTGAGGTTCACGGCGATCACCGTGTCCCATTCCTCGTCCTTCATGCGCATGAACAGGTTGTCCTTGGTCACGCCGGCGTTGTTGACCAGGATGTCGAGGCCTTCCATCGCCGCCTCTGCCGCCGGTACGAGAGCCTCGACGGAATCCTTGTCGGACAGGTTCGCCTCGACCACATGGACCCGCTCCCCGAGGGAGGAGGCCAGCTCGTCGAGGGCAGCGCGGCGGGTTCCGGAGATCGCGACGGTCGCGCCCTGGGCGTGGAGAGCGCGGGCAATGGCGCCGCCGATGCCGCCGGTGGCGCCGGTGACGAGAGCCTTGCGGCCAGAAAGATCGAACATGCAGGGCTCCTTGATTTTTAAGCGTTCAGGGATGGCTTGAAGGCGGCCACATCCTCTGGTGTTCCAATGGCCACGGCCGAGGCCCCGGCGGCGATGCGCTTCGCGAGGCCCGTCAGCACCTTGCCCGAGCCGACCTCGTAAAAGGACTCAACGCCCTGGGCGGCCATATAGGCCACGCATTCGCGCCAGCGCACTGTGCCTGTCACCTGGCGGACCAGGGCATCGCGGATCGCCGCCGGATCGGTGATGGGGGCGGCCTCGACATTGGCGACCACCGGCACGGCCGGGATGTTCACGGTCACGTCGGCGAGGGCCGCGCGCATGGCGTCAGCCGCAGGCTGCATGAGGGCGCAATGGAAGGGAGCGGACACGGCCAGCATCACGGCGCGCTTGGCGCCTTTGGTCTGTGCGATGGCAACCGCCCGCTCGACGGCGGATTTGTGGCCCGAGACCACGACCTGAGCGCCGCCATTGTCGTTGGCGGCATCGCAGACCTCGCCTTGAGCCGCCTCGCGGGCGACTTCGAGAGCCGCCTCGAATTCGAGGCCGAGAAGCGCGGCCATGGCGCCCTGCCCCACCGGAACGGCGTTCTGCATGGCATTGCCGCGGATCCGCAGAAGCCGGGCCGTATCGGATACGGACAGGCTGCCGGCGGCAGCGAGCGCGGAATATTCGCCGAGGGAATGCCCCGCGACGAAGGCCGCGTGCTTCTTGAGATCGAGGCCGGCCTCAGCCTCCAGCACCCGGATCGCGGCCAGGCTCACGGCCATCAGGGCGGGCTGGGTGTTGGCCGTCAGGGTCAGTTCCTCGGCAGGCCCTTCCCACATGAGGGTGGAGAGCTTCTGAGAGAGGGCCTCATCCACTTCGTCGAATACGGCCTTGGCCTGTGGAAAGGCATCGGCAAGGGCCTTGCCCATCCCGACCGACTGGCTTCCCTGGCCCGGGAAAACGAATGCGCGCTTCATCAGGAACGGTTCCCTCGATTATCGAATTCGCGCGGGACTCGCACCGAGAGGGCAAGGAGTCAAGGCGAAGAGCATGTTGCTCCGCACCGAATATGGTCCTTAGATGAGGCGGCGCCAGCCTCTGAGCATGCTTCGGTCGACCGCCGCCCGCCGCAGCGCAATCCGGCCGAGCATCCGGCCGGCAAGGCACGCAAGAGCCCACAGAGAAACGCTCAAGGTTCGCAAAAACCGATCCCCCCCAAGGCTTGACCCTAGGACAGACTACCTAGGCCCGATGATCCCGGGCGTGTGCGGTCACACCTTCCGGCGAGCTTCTGCACAAGGGGGAGTGACTTAAGTTTGCTCCTGCGCCGTCATTCCGGGGCCGCGCAGCGGAACCCGGAACCCATAACCACGACATCCCAGGAAGGGGCGAGCCGCGTTGCGCTTCTTTCTGGAGTGTCAGCGGCTATGGGTTCCGGGCTCGCCTGCGGCGCCCCGGAATGACAGGACGAAGCCAAAGTTAAGTCACTACCGTTCCTCTTGTTTTCTTGGGGCAATCGGTGTATCCGGTCCCACTTCCGATATTCCCCATGATTGTAGAAGGAGCCTCCGCATGGCTCGCGTGACCGTCGAAGACTGCATCGACAAGGTCGACAACCGGTTCGAGCTCGTGCTGCTGGCCAGCCACCGGGCCCGCCTCATTTCCTCGGGCTCGCCGCTCACGATCGACCGCGACCGCGACAAGAACCCCGTCGTGGCTCTGCGCGAAATCGCCGACGAGACGATCGCTCCGGACGACCTGAAGGAGCAGCTCATCCACTCGATGCAGAAATATGTCGAGGTGGACGAGCCGGAGGCCGAAGCCGTTCCGATGCTGAGCAACACCGCTGCGGCCCCCACCACGAGCAGCGACAACGACGCGGATGTCCAGTTCGACCGCATGAGCGAGGACGACCTGCTCCGCGGCCTGGAGGGCCTCGTTCCCCCGAGCAGCAGCGCGGACGACGACGACCGCGAATAACCCGCGACAGGATCTTCGAAAGCCCGGCTCTTCAGCCGGGCTTTTTCGTTGCCGGCTTAACCAAGGCCCCGCATGGGTGGCATGCGGCAAGCTATTCGGCTTGCGGTCGGAAGACGTTGTACAATATCTTCAATAGCTTCGTGATTTCAGCCAGATAACCGGGCCAAATGGAGACGACGGCCGCATGATGCGCCAATATGAACTCGTCGAGCGGGTCAAGCGCTACAACCCCTCGGCCAATGAGGCGCTGCTCAACCAGGCTTACGTGTATGCCATGATGGCGCATGGCAACCAGAAGCGGGCATCCGGCGACCTGTTCTTCGGCCATCCGCTGGAAGTCGCGGCCATCCTCACGGATCTCAAGCTCGACGATGCGACCATTGCCGCAGCGGTACTCCACGACACGGTGGAGGACACGCAAGCCACGCTGGAGGAGATCAACAGGACCTTCGGGCCCCAGATCGGCGCCCTCGTCGACGGCCTGACCAAGATCAAGCGGCTCGACCTCGTGTCGAAGCGCGCCGCCCAGGGCGAGAACTTCCGCAAGCTCCTGCTCGCGATCGCGGACGACGTGCGCGTGCTGCTGGTCAAGCTCGCCGACCGCCTGCACAACATGCGCACCCTGCAGTTCATGCCGGCGGACAAGCGCAGGCGCATCGCCGAGGAGACCCTCGACATCTATGCGCCGCTCGCCGGCCGCATGGGCATCCAGGAAATGCGCGAGGAGCTCGAGGAGCTCTCGTTCCAGAATCTCGACCCGGAAGCCTACGAGGCGATCAAGCGCCACCTGCACGAGCTTTCCACGAAGAACGTGAAGCTCGTGGAAGAGATCGAGCGGACCTTGACGACCAAGCTGCGCGCGCAGGGCATCGAGGCGGACGTGTCGGGGCGGCAGAAGCGCCCCTATTCCATCTGGCGCAAGATGGAACGCAAATCCGTCGCCTTCGAGCAATTGTCGGACATCTTCGCCTTCCGCATCATCGTCGGCACCATCGACGAGTGCTATCGCGCGCTCGGTGTCGTTCACACGAGCTGGCCGATGGTGCCGGGGCGCTACAAGGACTACATCTCGACACCGAAGCAGAACGATTACCGTTCGATCCACACCACCGTGATCGGCCCCGGCAGCCAGCGCGTCGAGCTGCAGATCCGCACGGAGGACATGGACGAGGTGGCGGAATACGGCATCGCGGCGCACGCCCTCTACAAGGAAGGCGTGAACGACAATTCGCACCTCGCCAAGGAAAGCCGCGCCTATCAGTGGCTGCGGCGGACCATCGATCTTCTTGCCGAGGGCGACAACCCGGAGGAGTTTCTCGAGCATACGAAGCTCGAACTCTTCCACGACCAGGTCTTCTGCTTCACGCCGAAGGGCCGCCTCATCGCGCTCCCCCGCGGCGCCACGCCCATCGACTTCGCTTATGCCGTTCACACGGATGTCGGCAACACCGCGGTGGGCTGCAAGATCAACGGCCGCATGTCGCCGCTGCTGACCGAATTGCAGAACGGCGACGAGGTGGAAATCGTCCGCGCCGAAGGCCAGACGCCGCCTGCGGCTTGGGAGTCCCTGGTGGTGACCGGCAAGGCGCGCGCCTCGATTCGCCGCGCGACCCGTGCCGCCGTGCGCCGCCAATATACCGGCCTCGGCCACCAGATCCTGGAGCGCGCCTTCGAGCGCGCCGCCCGCCCCTTCTCCGACGAGAAGCTGAAGGGTGCTCTGCCGCGTCTCGCCCGGGTCTCCGTGGAAGACGTTCTGGCTGCCGTGGGACGCGGCGAAATGTTCTCCGGCGACGTGGTGCGTGCGGTCTATCCCGATTACCTGGACGAGCGGCGCGCCAGTGCGGACGGTAAGGGTGCCGGAAAGCCGGACGGTGCGGGCAAAAGCGATCAGCCGGCCGGCATTCCGATCCGCGGGCTCAACACGGACATGCCGATCCGCTTCGCTCCCGAAGGCGGCGCAGTGCCCGGCGACCGCATCGTCGGCATCCTGACGCCAGGCGAAGGCGTGACGATCTATCCGATCCAGTCGCCGTCGCTCGCCGCCTTCGACAACGAGCCGGACCGCTGGATCGACGTGCGCTGGGACCTCGAATCAGGCTCCGCGCAGCGCTTCCCGGCGCGCATCAAGCTGCAGTCGATCAACGAGCCCGGCTCGCTCGCGCAGATCACCCAGGTGATCGCCGATCACGACGGCAATATCGACAACGTTTCCATGAAGCGGCGCACGCAGGACTTCACGGACATGACCATCGACCTGACCGTGTGGGACCTGAAGCACCTCAACGCCATCATCGCGGAACTGCGCGCCAAGCGCGTCGTGAGCCGCGTCGACCGTATCACCGGATAAAGCCCATGCCCCGCAAGCCCCGCATCGCCGTTATCATGGACGAGAACACCAGCGTCGACGGCACGCGCTACGACATGACGAAGAACTACTTCATCGGCGTCCAGCGCGCCGGCGGCCTGCCCTACGGCATTCCCTATTTCGCCGAAATGGTCGAGACGGTGGCCGATGAGTTCGACGGCTTTCTCGGCACCGGCGGCCGCTTCGCCTTTCCCGATTCCTGGTTCCTGGAAGGTCAGACCTCGAAGGCTCCGGAATCCGAGCGGCTGGACGTGGAGGTGGCCCTGATGCGTGCCTTCCTCGAACGCGACAAGCCGGTGCTCGGCATCTGCAACGGCATGCAGGTTCTCTCCGCGCTCCACGGCTGCCGTCTGTCGCCGGACGTGCGCTCGCTCGGATCGCACATCATCGAGCACGACAAGCGCGGATCGCTGCATCCCGTCGAGATCCGGCGGGACACCATGCTTCACCGCCTCGTCGGCCGGACGCAGATCACCGTGAACACCTTCCATCGCGAAGCCGTGGTGGAACTATCCGACAAAGTGGTGGCCAGCGCCTTCGCCGAGGACGGAATCGTCGAGGCGGTGGAGATCCCGACGCAGCGCTTCGCCCTCGGCGTGCAATGGCATCAGGAATTGTTCGCCTTGCAGGATCATCCGGGCAACAGGCTCTTCGCGGCATTCGTCGAGGCCGCCGGAAAGCCGCAATAGGACGCCTGCGAAACGAGAGCGAGTCGTCGCGATGCCCATCACCGTACTCGGTCTCGATGCCGACGATACGCTCTGGCACAACGAGACCTTCTACCAGATGACGCGCCAGCGCTTCAACGAGCTGCTTGCCGACTTCGTCGATGCGCAGACGCTCGAAGCGGAGATCGAGGCGACGGAGAGGCGCAATCTCGGCCTCTACGGCTATGGCGCGAAAGGCTTCACCCTCTGCATGCTGGAGACCGCGCTCGCGGTCAGCGGGGGACAGGTCTCCGCCAAGGCGCTCACCGAGATCCTCTCGGCAGGCCGCGAGATGATGCGTCATCCGGTCGAGCCGCTTCCCGGCGTGCACGACGCCCTCGAGACCCTGTCCGAGCAATACAAGCTCGTCCTGATCACCAAGGGCGATCTCTTCCATCAGGAAGCGAAGCTCGCCGCATCGGGCCTCGGCAATTTCTTCTCCGGCGTCGAGATCGTGAGCGAGAAGAAGGCCGATACCTATGTCCGCATTTTCTCGCGCCACGGCGCCGGCCCCGAACATGCCGCCATGGCCGGCAACTCCATGCGCTCGGATGTTCTGCCGGCGCTGGAAGCGGGCGCTTATGCCGCCCTCATCCCCTATCACCTTGTCTGGGCCCACGAGGACGCGCCGCCCCCGACCGCCCATCCGCGCTTCGCAGAATTGCCGTCCCTTGCAGATCTCTCCCGGTGGCTTGCAAGCAAGGCGTGACCTGCAAGCTGCTTGAGTTCAGCGCTGAGGCTGCCGCAGGCGTCACCTCTCCCCGGATCTCGAATGTTTCCGAGATCCGGGGAGAGGTGACGCCCACCGAACCTTGATAAGCTATCGCCCACACCCCCACCCCAGCCCTCCTCCACAAGGGGGGAGAATGCACCTGCGCCTCAGAATGAATGACGAGCCAGACTCTAAGAACGAGAACGAATGTCCCGCTAGATCACGAAGAAGTCGTTGTGGGTCATCTTCAAGTTCTTGGACAATGTCGCGACCTTGACCTGCGCCTTGGAGCCGGTGCCATCCGGGTCGTAATAGAGCGAACCTGTCTTCTTGTCGTAGATGATCCGGTCCTCCGCATCCTGGGCCTTTTTACCCTTCACGAACATGTCGGCCTTGAACTTCTTCGGCTTCAACTCCGTGCCCGAGCCCAGCTTGGTGAACACTGCATTGTCGAGCCAGATCGTATCGTCCTTCACTTTGAAGTCGACGATCTTGTCCACGTTCGTACGCTTGTTCGCCTTGGTGTCGAACACGAACATGTCCTTGCCCTCGCCTCCCGTGAGCAGGTCCTTGCCGAGCCCGCCTGACAGCGTGTCGTTGCCAAGCCCAGCCTCGATCCAGTCGTCGCCCTGCATGCTAGCGAAGTAGTCCTGGCCGGCGCCGCCGCGCATTCCGTCCGCCTCGGGGCTGCCGATGGCCCGCTCGTTGAACACATCCTGCACCAGGATCGTGACGTTCTTGTCGACACTGGCGCCGGAAGCATCCGTCACCCGCACCGAGACCGTGTGCCGGTCCGCCTGCTCATAATCGAGCTTGACCCCATTCGCCACCTTGAGCCTGCCGGTCGCCGCATCAATCTGGAAGCGACCTTCTGCGTTAGTGACGAGTTCGTAGCGGAGCGGACCGCCGGTCTTTGCGGAGGCCAGGAACTCTCCGATGTCGATCCCGACGGCGCTGTTCTCGGCCACCACATCACCGCTCAGCAAGCTCTGATCCACGACTCCGGCCAAACTCAACTTGCTGTCGGCGAATTGAAAGATCTCGATGTTGCGGATCACGTCGGTCCCGTCCCCGTTCGCCCGTTTGTCGGCGAGCGTGACGGAACCGTCCTTGTTGAGGGTCACGGTGTAGTCGGAGCGCTTGCCTGTCAGCACGACGGTGTCATTGCCGCCGCCGCCGTCGATGCGATTGGCGCTCCTGTTGCCATGGAAGACGTTGCCGATGCCATTGCCGGTAAGGTCGATGCTGCCGGCCGTTTCCCCGGCCTTCAGGATCTCCACGTCAGCCTGTGAAGCCAGGATGTAGGACGCGCTCGCAATCAGCGTGTCGGTCCCTTCGCCCGCCTTTTCGACGATCACGTCCGCCGCATCGACCATGTAGGTGTCGCTGCCCTCGTTGCCGTGGAGTTCGTCCTTGCCGACGCCGCCATCGAGGAGATCGTTGCCCGCGCCGCCCTTGAGGATGTCATTGCCTGAATGGCCCCTGAGAATGTCCTCTCCGGCATCGCCCCAGAAGGCATCGTTGTCACCGGCACCCTCGAGCGTATCCTTGTGAGAGGTGCCATCGATCACTTCGATGCCGTCGTAGCTGTCGCCGGCTGCAGCGTTGGTGTTGTCTTGCATGTGGCCGAGATAGACGGCGACACCCTTGTCGGCCATGAAATAGCTGACCGTGTCCGTGCCGTTGCCGCCGTAGAATTTGTCGTCCCCACCGGCTGCGCCGCTCAGGAAGTCGCTGCCGTTGTCGCCGTAGAGCGTGTCGTTGCCGGAGCCGCCATCGAGAATGTCGTTGCCGTCGCCGGCCGAAAGCGTGTCGTTGCCGGAAAAGCCCTTGAGATCGTCGTTGCCGTTGGCGCCCCAGAAGCCGTTGTCATCGTTGTTGCCTTCGAGCGTGTCGTTGTAGTTGGTGGCGTCGATCACATCGATCGATATGTAGGTATCGCCCTCTGCAGCACCGCGATTGGCTTTCCCGCCATGCATGTAGACCTCGATGCCGTTACCGTCGTCGACTGCATAATAGCTGACGGTGTCATGGCCGATGCTGCCGTCGAAGGTATCCTTGCCGCCTTTCAGATCGATGAGGGTATCGTCACCGGCTGCCCCGAACAGGCTGTCATCACCGACGCCGCCGCGGATGACGTTGCGGCCCATATTGCCGAGAAGGACATGAGAGAGGTCATTGCCGGTGAGATCGATATCGGCGTCTCCGTCAACGGCGCGCATTTCCTCGATCGACACGCCGTCGGCCAGGACATAGCTGCGGGAGGCCCTGACCATGTCATAGCCGCCATCCGCCAACTCCACGATCATGTCGTCGGTGGCATCGCTGATATAATAGGTATCGTCGCCGGAACCGCCTTCGAGCCGGTCGATGCTGCCGGCGCCATCGAGCGTGTCGTCGCCTTCGCCGCCGATCAGGTGGTTGACGTCATCACTGCCGGTGATCTCGTCATATCCGCTGCCGCCGATGACGTTCTCGATCCCCTTGATCGTGTCCGTGCCGTCACCGTTTTCGTACGGGGTATCCCTCCCGAGATTGAGGTACAGGTCTTGTTCCGTCACGAACTGGAGCGTGTCGATCCCCCCGCCGCCATCGATGCTGTCATCGCCCAGGCCGGCGACGATGGTTTCATTACCGCTGCCGCCGTACACGGTGTCGTCACCATCGCCCATGTCGATGATGCCGACGGCGGTGCCGGCCTTGCCGTCATAGAGATCGTCTCCATAGCCCAATGCGATGGCGCGGCCGCTCAGGCCCTCGATCATCCCGCTGTTCTGGATCTTGTCATCGCCATCCGAACCCTGGATCGCCAGGGACCCGCCTCTGATATCTCCTGAGTTCACGAGATCGAGCATGTCCCTTCCCGTGCTGTTTGCCGCAAGGTTGATACCGATATTGGCTCCCGCGATGACGGCCCTGTTCGCGCCGTCGTTGAGGTTCTCGATCTTGATGAGGCCATCGCCCAAAATGGCTGTGCCCCCGGAGATGATATTGCCGCCGTGATTGACGATCGATCTGACCGTATTCGTGCTGGACGCTATCGTTACAGCTATGGTTTTTCCAGAGACAGATCCCCATAAGTCAAATTGAGATGGATCCTTCAGATCGATCGCCATGCCATCGGTAGACGATACAGTGCCGCGGACAGAAATAGTATTGTTGCCGCGCGCCAAAACACTGATACCTGATGTCGTTATAGCACCAGAATATGTCACTTCCAAATCATCGCCAGAATTCAAGCTGACCTGATTATTTATTGAGCTGTCTATAACATGATCAGGCATATTACATTCTCCTCTTTATAGTTACGAACAGTAACGATACTAAATCGGATATGTAATATTATTTTATAATTCAAGTGCGTTTTGTCACATCACTGCATTCCACTCCTTTTGTAATCTTCCTCTAGGAAAATTTAATCCTTGTCTTCCACCCCGATGCTCCTTGCCAAACAGCCCGCATCGGGGAGACGGGGCCATGACCCTGTCCGCAGGATCTCAGCAAGCCGCCTCCACCTCCTCGGCCGGGCCGTCGTCCGGCGGCAGGTGGCGCATGCCCCAGACGGCCGCCTGCGTCCGGTTCTTCACGCAGATCTTGCGCAGTATCGCCCTGAGGTGAACCTTGACGGTCGTCTCGGCGATGTTGAGCTTGCGGGCGATGAGCTTGTTGGGGTCGCCGGCCACGATACAGCGGATGATCGCTCGTTCGCGCTCGGACAGGACATCCGCACTCCCGATGCCGATGGCGGGTCCCTTGTTGCGCAGGGTTCCGAGGGTCTTGGCGGGGAAAACCGTCTCTCCCAGCAGAACAAGGTCCAGCGTTTTCAGAAGAACCTCGCAGGAGACCGACTTCAACAGGTAAGCGTCGGCGCCGGCGTCGAAGGCCGCGAGAACCTGCCGGGCGCTGTAGGCCTCGACCAGCATGAGGACGCGGGCTTCCGGGTTCCGGTCTTTCAGGATCCCGGTCTGCCTGCAACTCTCGTCGTGATCGTGATCGGCATCCATGATGTAGACCGGCATGCCGCCTTCATGCGTGTGAACTGAAGCGATCTCATCCATGCACGAGGCCAGGGCGATCGGATGATAGACCGTCTCGGCCTGGATCCTCCGCAATCCCTCACGCGTCAGCGCATTGGCCGCGATCAGGAATGTCACGGCCGAGGCCCTCTGAGGGGTCGTCTCCGGCAGGCCTACTGGTTCGTCGATACCGGCCTGATCTGCGGCCGCTTCAGCAGATTGGCGCCCTGGGACATGCTCCGGAGACTGAAGATCTTCGGTCACTCTTGCTTCCTCCAAGCTTAACGAGGCTCTTCCGTCGAAGATGCCGTCACAGCCACAATCATCATGGTCCAATCGTTGATGGAGCCAAGACAATTGCTGACGCGAGCTGTAGAAACGCCCTACGGCATTGCAATTGCAGCGTCAGAAAACCTTGCAGCCGCGCGTATATTTTTCCGTTTCAGCTGCGGATTAGGCCCGATGCAAAAAATTTACTCTAAGGCATCTTCGCCTGACGCTGGGAGTATAAATGCAACGTAATTTTATAATTCAAGTGCGAATTCGCACATCGGAGGCAATCAACCGTGCCGGGTGAAGTTTCTCTACGACACGTGGATAGCCCTTGCCTCGCGCCCTGCCCCCTGCCAAACAGCGCCTCAGCAGGAGATCGACCCATGACCCAGAATGAAGTTCTCGAAGAATTCCGCTCCGCCGGCGCGCTGCTGGAGGGTCACTTCATTCTCTCGTCCGGGCTGCACAGCCCCGTCTTCCTGCAGAAGATGTTCGTGTTCCAGGACCCGGCGCGCACCGAGCGGGTCTGCCGGGCGCTGGCCGAGAAGGTCCGGGAGAGGTTCGGCGCCGTCGACTACGTGGTCTCGCCGGCCGTCGGCGGCATCGTTCCGGGCTATGAGACGGCGCGGCATCTCGGGGCCAAGGCGATCTTCGTGGAGCGGGAGAACGGGGCCTTCGCCCTGCGTCGCGGGTTCGCCATTCCGGAGAATGCGCGGGTCGTGATGGTGGAAGACATCGTGACGACCGGCCTTTCCTCTCGGGAATGCCTGGCTGCCCTGCGCGAGCATCCCGGCACGATCCTCGGAGCCGCCTGCCTCATCGACCGCTCCGGCGGCAAGGCGGACCTCGGCGTACCGCTGGTTTCCCTCGTCCAGCTCGACATTCCCGCCTATGCACCGGACCAAATTCCTGCGGAATTGGCAGCCCTTCCGGCGATCAAGCCGGGCAGCCGAAGCCTCAAATCATAATAGCTGTGTATTTATCACAGAGAGGCTTGACTGCCTTGGTTCCGACAACTTGACTCTTGGAATTTGCACGCCATTAAGTAGTTTGCATTGTCGTTTTTACTCGGCCGAAGGGTTAATAACCGCCTGATCCAAGGCACGTCGTAATTTTCTCGCGCAATTTTATTGCCTGCGTAAATAATAGATGTCTCTTGAATAATGAAGGTTATTTTGCCGCTTCGACTGAATCCAACAGAGAATACTTATGTCAGGCCAGCAGCGGATCGCTCTTTTCATTGATGGAGCCAACCTCTACGCTACCACCAAAACTCTCGGCTTCGATATCGATTACAAGCGCTTGCTGAAGGAATTCCAGGGTCGCGGCACTCTGGTTCGCGCCTTTTACTACACGGCGCTCGTGGAAGATCAGGAATATTCTTCCATCCGCCCGTTGATCGATTGGCTCGACTACAACGGCTACCGGGTGGTGACGAAGCCGACCAAGGAATTCGTCGATTCTGCCGGCCGCCGCAAGGTGAAGGGCAACATGGATATCGAGCTCGCGATCGATGCCCTGGAGCTTTCTCCCTACATTGACCACATGGTCCTGTTCTCCGGTGACGGCGACTTCCGTTCCCTGGTTGAGGCCATGCAGCGCCGCGGCGTACGGGTTTCCGTCGTCTCCACGGTCACGACCCAGCCGCCGATGGTGGCGGATGAGCTGCGCCGGCAGGCCGATGAATTCCTCGATCTGTCGCAGCTCGCCTCCCGCATCGGGCGCGATCCTTCGGAACGCCCGCAGCGCCCGGGCAACGAGAACGGCGAGCGCAACCGCCCGCAGCCGCGCAATGGCGCCCTCGAGAGCCGCTACGGCATCCGGCAGCCGCAGGACGACGATTTCGAGGCGTAAAAGCCGATTTTCTTTCGCGGGAAGTTGTCATGGCCGGGCTTGCCCCGGCCATTTCTCTTTTTCCGATGCTCTAAAGCGAACTCTCCTCGACACGACAGTCGAGGCTGAGTGACCCGGCGGTGTTGCTGACCGTTGCCAGGCATAGATCCGCCTGACCCGCGGGGATTGAAACGGCAAACCGCGTGACGTAGAGGCCGCCCTCGGTATCAGGCAGCTTGCGCGCCTCGAGGCGCACGATATTGGCGTCGTATTGCTTGAAGACCTCCGCGAGACGGGCGACGAGGCCGAGCTGATCGCCGCCGCTGATCGCGATGCGGTGGGTGATCTTGCCGGACGGCCCGGGGCTCGGGTCGAAGGCATAGGGCACGGCGCGGATCTCGGCCCCGTCCAGTTCCGGCAGTTGCTTGAGGCCCTCCTCGATCGCTGCAGCCGTCAGGTCCTGAGGAAGCTCGCAGAGGGCAACGAATTCGGCGCCGGTTCCGAGAGCGGCGAAGGTCGTGTCCCTCAGGTTCACACCGACATCGAACAGGTGCTCCGCAATCGCGGCGACGAGGCCGACCCGATCGGGACCCAGGACCGAAACGAGAGCAACGGACGCCATGTCTTCCCTCCAAAAAACTTGAGAAGGAAACTAGCGCATCGTGCGGAAAAGTGGACCCGGTTTTCAGCGCTCAACGATGCGCTCTTCAAGGAGTGGAGCATTGGAATGGATCCCAAAAGTGGGTCCACTTTTGGGTCGGATGCTCTAGCGCGCAAAGTCGCAGCGTCAGCCCTTGTCGCGCATGAGACGAGCCTTCTCCCGGTTCCAGGAGCGCTCCTTCTCCGTCTCGCGCTTGTCGTGCAGCTTCTTGCCGCGACCGAGGCCGAGCTCCACCTTCGCCCGCCCGCGATCGTTGAAATAGATCTTGAGCGGAATCACGGTGAAGCCCTCGCGCTGCGTCGCGCCGATCAGCTTGTCGATCTGGCGCTTGTGCAGCAGCAGGCGGCGCGGCCGCTTCGTCTCGTGGTTGAAGCGGTTCGCCTGGAGGTATTCCGGGATATAGGCGTTGAAGAGAAAGAACTCTTCGCCCGACGGCCCGGCATAGGCCTCGCCGATGGTCGCCTTGCCCTGACGCAGGGATTTCACCTCCGTGCCGGTCAGTGCGATTCCCGCCTCGTAGGTGTCGAGGATCTCGTAATTGAACCGCGCCTTCCGGTTGTCGGCGACGACGCGGTTGGGACTCTTGGGGTCTTTTGACATGAGCTCTTAAGAATTGATCAGGCCCGCATGGACCATGGCCGCGCGCACGGCCTGCTTTGCATTGTCGGAGGCAGGCACCAGCGGCAGGCGCACATTGTCTTCCATCAGGCCGAGCAGGGATGCACCATATTTAACGGGCGTCGGGTTGGTTTCAACGAACAGGCTGGTGTGCAGAGGCATGAGGCGATCCTGCACGTTCAGCGCGGAGGCGTAATCTCCGTTCAGGCAGGCATTCTGCAATTCGGCGCAGAGGCGCGGCGCGACATTCGAGGTCACGGAGATGCAGCCATGGCCGCCATGGGCCATGAAGCCGAGAGCCGTCGCATCCTCGCCGGAGAGCTGGATGAAATCAGGCCCCAAAATCTGTCGCTGCTGGCTCGCGCGCGCCATGTTGGCGGTCGCGTCCTTCACGCCGGCGATGTTCTTCAGCTCGTAGAGCCGCGCCATCGTCTCCACCGACATGTCGATGATCGAGCGGCCGGGGATGTTGTAGATGATGATCGGGATGCCGACGGCGTCGTTGATCGCCTTGAAGTGCTGATACAGGCCTTCCTGGGTCGGCTTGTTGTAATAGGGCGTCACGATCAGCACCGCATCGGCGCCGACCTTTTCCGCGTGCTTGGAGAAGGCCACCGCCTCCGCCGTGCTGTTGGAACCGGCGCCGGCGATGACGGGCACCCTGCCCTTCGTCTCGTCGACGCAGATCTCGACGACCCGTTCGTGCTCCTTGTGGCTCAGTGTCGGGCTCTCGCCGGTCGTCCCGACGGGGACGAGGCCGTTCGTGCCCTCCTGGATCTGCCAGTTGATGAAGGACCGGAACGCGGCCTCATCCACGGCCCCTTCCTTGAACGGGGTCACCAGAGCGGTGATGGAGCCTTTGAATTGGGTCATGGGTCATCCTCGAAATTTGCGTCGGTCTTCTCTAGAGGTGTTTCCACTTGCGTGGAATTACCTCTCTTCTTTGCTCTGCCGCATTTCTTAACGGCGAACCGGGTCCACTTCGCCGAAAAATGCTCTTGGGCCACAAGGCTCATACACATAGGGGGTGCGGCGCATGCGCGCAAACGTTCCCCTGAGGAGTTGTCCTAGCTCGGCTCTTAGTGTTTCCTCAAGAGAAACGTCGTCACAATGAGATACAGACGATAGCAAAAGGGGTTTGCGGGTGAGCCTCAACATGCGTCCTCTCATACGGCTTCTGGCGTCGGTCGCGCTCGTCCAGTTGTCCGTTCTCACCGTTCAGGCAACAGAATCTCCTCCCGATCAGGCCCGGCAGAACGCCCTCGAAGGCTTCGTGCCCGCCGCTCCGGTGCCGGGAGACCCGGAACTTCTCCAGGGGATCCTGAAGGCCTACCGGGACAACGATCTCCCCGAGGCCCAGATCCTCAGGACCAAGCTGACCCAGCCGGCCTCTCAGGCCCTGGTCGAATGGTTCACCATCCGCAGCGGTTTCACGATAGGCCTCGACCGGATGGTCGCGTTCCAGAAGGATTATCCGGACTGGCCGGTCACCAGCCAGCTCCGCCGACGCGGCGAGGACGCGCTGCTGGCGGAGCGCAGGCCGCCATCCCAGGTGCGCGCCTATTTCGCCAAGCAGCCTCCTGGCACTCCTGCCGGCCGGACCGCCCTCGCCTTCGCCCTGAAGGCGGACGGCGCCGACCAGGAGGCCAACGACAAGATCCGTCACGTCTGGCGGGAGGACAATTTCGGCTCGGACATGGAGAGGCGCATCCTCGACCGGTTCCCGGACCTCCTCTCCCAGGCCGATCACCGCTTCCGGATGGAGCGGCTTCTCCTGAAGGAGAACTGGGGCGGCGCGCAGCGCGCCGCAGGTTACGCGGGCAAGGATTACGGCCTGCTCGTCAAGGCGCGCATGGCGGTCTTCCAGGGCAAGAAGAAGGCCGAGAAGGCTTTCGGCGCAGTCCCGGGCTCGTTGCGTGGCGACCCTTCCTATCTCTTCTCGAAGACCCTGCTCCAGCGCCGCAGCAACAACCTGGTCGAAGCCGCCAACATCATCATGCAGGCGCCCCGCGATCCCGAGCTGCGCGTCGATGGCGACGAATGGTGGGCCGAGCAGCGCCGGATCACCCGCGAGCTGCTCGACAAGGGCAATCCCAAGGTGGCCTATGAGGTGGCGAGCCATCATGCCGCCGAGTCGCCGGTGCAGCAGATCGAAGCCGAGTTCCATGCCGGCTGGATCGCCCTGCGGTTCCTCGACGATCCGGCGACGGCCGCCAGGCATTTCGCCACCGTCGCCAAGACCGCTTCGACACCGATCTCCATCTCCCGCGTCGCCTATTGGCAGGGCCGCGCCGCCGAAACGGGCGGCCAGGGCCAGGACGCCAGAATCTTTTACGAGCGCGCCGCGGAGCAGCCGACGACGTACTACGGACAATTGGCCCAGGCGAAGCTGGGTCAGACCATCAGCTTGAGAAAAGTCGATCCGCTGACGGAGGAGGAGCGCAGGGCTTTCGATGCTCTCGTCCCCGTGCAGGTGGTGAAACTCCTGCAGCAGCTCGACGAGCCCGATCTTGCCCTCGGCCTGTATTCCGACCTCGCCCAGACCTTGAGCGATCCGGGGCAGCTCGACGCTCTCGCCAGTATGGCGACGGCGCAGCAGAACCCCCGCGCCGTGCTGTCTGTCGGCAAGATCGCTCTGCAGCGGGGCTTTCCCCTCGACCAGCATGCCTATCCCCTTGCGGCGATCCCCGATTTCCAGCCGGTCGGAGACGAGGTCGAGCCCGCCATGGTCTATGCCATCGCCCGGCAGGAAAGCGCCTTCAATCCCCGCGCCATCTCCAGCGCCGGCGCGCGCGGCCTCATGCAGCTCATGCCGGAGACGGCGAAACGGACCGCGAAGCGCTTCGGCGTCGGCTTCGACCTGAAGCGGCTGATCGAGGACCCGTCCTACAACGCCAAGATCGGCTCGGCCCATCTCGGCGAGCTGATGGAGGATTGGAAAGGCTCCTACATTCTCGCCTTCGCCTCGTACAATGCCGGCGGCGGCAACGTCATCAAATGGGTCCGCTCCTACGGCGATCCCCGCAAGCCCGACGTGGACGAGGTCGATTGGGTCGAGCGGATCCCCTTCTACGAGACGCGCAACTACGTTCAGCGGGTGCTCGAGAATTTGAGGGTCTACCGGGCGCGCCTGAACGAGAAGGCCGCTCCCGCCGCCCCAGCGACGGCGGATGCGACGGGTACGAACTGATCGTGTAGAATGGGTCTCGTCAAACCCGCCGAAGCCGGATTGAGATGAGCCACTCCTACCGCGATCTGTTCGTCTCCGCAGGCGATGGCCTGCGCCTCTATGCCCGGGACTATGGCCCGGAAACGGGCGGTGGCCTGCCCGTCATATGCCTGCCGGGCCTTGCCAGAAACTCCGAGGATTTCCACGGGCTGGCCGAAGCCCTGAGCCGCGATCCCTTAACTCCTCGCCGGGTTCTGGCGCTCGATTATCGCGGGCGGGGACGCTCTGACTGGGACAAGGACTGGCATCACTACGATCTCAAGATCGAACTCGATGACTGCCTGAAGGTTCTGGCGGCCGCCGGGATCGGAAAGGCGGTCTTCGTCGGCACGTCGCGGGGTGGGCTGATCACCATGGCCCTTGGCGCCGCTCACCCCGAACTTCTTGCAGGCGCCGTTCTGAACGATATCGGACCGGTCATCGAAGCCAGGGGATTGCTGCGGATCCGCAGCTATGTCGGCAAGCTTCCGACACCGCAAACCCTCCAGGAGGGCGCCGATATCCTTCGGCGAATGTCGGGCGAGCAATTTCCCGCCTTCACGGACGAGCAGTGGCGGAGACTGGCTCGAGGGACGTGGCACGAGACGGCGGAAGGCCTCGCTCTCAGTTATGATTCCAGCCTGATCAAGACCCTCGAGGCGCTCGATCCAGAGGCGCCGCTTCCGGATCTGTGGCCGCTCTTCGAGCGCCTGAAGCCAGTCCCGCTCCTCGTGATCAGGGGCGGCATGTCCGACCTGCTGTCCGACGAAACCCTGCGCCTCATGGCGGAAAGGCATCCCGGTCTCACGGCGATCAGGGTGCCGGGCCAGGGCCATGCCCCTGCGCTGGATGGCGACCTCCTTCAGACGATCGCCCGATTTGCGGCGGGCATAGACACCTGAAGTCTCTCCTGAGGATCAGTCCAGCCCAGGCTCTGTCTAGCCCAGGCCGACGATGCGCCTCCTCATGTCCATCAGACAGGACGCGCAAACGCTGAGAAACCTTGCCCTTGGCTCATGCCAAGGCCCGGCGCAAAAAGAAAACCCCGGTGTTGCCACCGGGGTCTCCTTCACAATCAGGTCAAGCCGATTAGAAGTCGCGCTGAACGCGCAGACGGCCTTCCCAGATGTTGTTGTTCACGCCGATCGGCTCCGGAGCGCTGGTGTCGATGTTGGCGTAGAGAACTTCCACGCCGATATCGAGACCGGAGACCGGCGACCAGAAGACGTTCGTGCCGAGGCGCCACTCGTTGAAGTCGAGGTCAAACGGACCAACGAAGCCAGCCGGAGGGGTGTTCGGGTATTCGACGCGAGCGTACGAACCGAAGACGTTCTGACGGATGGTGGGGGTCCAGTAGTGACGCAGACCACCGGCAACCGACCAGCCCTGGCCGGTCTCGATGTCGCCATTGGCGCCGATGTAGGCGTCGGTCAGGAAGCCGCGGACCTGGCCAACCGTGACGTTCGAGCCGGCACCGAGGTAGCCGAGAGCGCCGTCAGCGTAGGTGGCTGCAATCCAGAGAGCGTCGCCGGCGCCGAGCATCGGCAGGTTCACGTAACCCGAACCGTAGATCGCCCAGCCGAGCTCTGCATCCGGATAGTCGAAGATGCCCGGAGCAACCTGGACAAGGTCAGCGCTGCGGATCTGGTGCAGAGCACCGGAGAGCTGCACGCCACCCCAGGTACCAGCGTACTTCAGGTTACCGACGAGGTCAGGAGCGGTCTGGCCGGCTTCGGTGAAGAACGGGGTCGTGCCGAAGTTCGTGCCAGCGAAGCGGCCTTCTTCAGCCGAGATCGTGGCCGAGAAGCCGTTGCCGAACGAGAAGGTGTAGGCGAACAGGTTCACGTTCGGGGCGTCCGAGAAACGGAGCGTTCCCATGTGGCCGGTGGGCAGGTCGGCGTTGTCGAACATCGACACGACACGACCGGCGGTCAGACCACCGAACTGGATGAAGGCCTGGTCGACGTTCGGGCTCGAGGTGTTGAAGCCGTACGAACCGGTGTCACGGGTGATCTCGAAACGCACGAAGGTGCGCAGGAGGCCGTAAGCGGTCGCCGTACGAGCGTCGAGCTGGATACGGCCACGAGCACGGAAGCCGATCGAGTCGTCGAGACGGGTCTGCGGCTCGAGATAACGGAACTCGGCGCGAACACGGCCGCCGACGCGGAGGCAGGTTTCGGTGCCGGGGATGTAGAAGAAGCCTGCGCCGTAGGTGGAGCAGACGCGAACGTATTCAACAGCAGCAGCCTTCTTCGCGGGAAGGTCGGCAGCTTGAGCTCCGGCAACAGCCGCGAGACCCGCGACCGATCCGAGGAAGAGGCTCTTAGCGAGCTTCATGGTTAAACCTCCAAAGTTTCGAGACCCTGGGGGGCCGGGTTTTAGTGCCTCGATGACTTCAACGAAGCATCAAACACGTCCCTTTTCCCCTAGTACCCGGCGGCCCACCTTTTCGGTTGAACTCGCCAGGATCACGACTGGGGTGCCCCCGTCGCTGCAGCCACATTATCCAGGACAGGGCCGCAAGCAACCGAATGAAGGCACAAAATGGGCAACTGCCAGGGCTTTTCATCGCCATGTTGCACAAAGGCAACGTTCAGACCTGATCCCTTTACTATTCGTTAAGAAATGGGGTTGGATTTTTATAAACCATTAAGGAACAAGGACTTCGCCGATAGGCAAGGCCGCCATCAAGTCTGCGTGAGGGCTCGCGGCGGGCATGGAATGGCCCCGGGCTGTGAATAACGCCTCTTGCAATTGGGGCACCGCCCCCTTGCCGGACGGCATGAAAAAAGGCCGGGGCGACCCCGGCCTTTCCGAATCGTCGATTGGAACGGCTTCAGGCGACTTTCGGGCCGATCACGCCGCGGCGGATCTGGTCCTCCTCGATGGATTCGAAGAGGGCCTTGAAGTTGCCCTCCCCGAATCCGTCATCGCCCTTGCGCTGGATGTATTCGAAGAAGATCGGCCCGATGGCGGTCTTGCCGAACCGCTGGAGCAGGACCTTCGTGAAGCCTCCTTCGACGACCCCCTCTCCATCGATCAGGATGCCGTTTTTCCGCAGGCGCTCCAGAGGCTCCTCATGGCTGGGGAGGCGCTTGTCGACGCGGGAATAATAGATCTCGTTCGGCGCCGGCATGAATTCGAGACCCGCCGCGATGAGCGCCTCGATTGATTCGTAGAGGTCGTGCGAGCCCAGCGCCACGTGCTGGATGCCCTCGCCCTTGTACTCCTGCAGGTACTCCTCGATCTGCCCGGTCTCGCCGGCATCCTCGTTGATGGGGATGCGGATCTTGCCGTCCGGGCTCGTCATGGCACGGGAATGCAGGCCGGTCAGCTTTCCCTCGATGTCGAAATAGCGGATCTGGCGGAAGTTGAAGAGGCGCTCGTAGAAGCCCGCCCACTCGTTCAGGCGGCCGCGATAGACGTTGTGGGTCAGATGGTCGATGTAATAGAGGCCGACGCCCTTCGGCTTCGGGTCGGGCTCGCCGAGCCACTCGAAATCGACGTCGTAGATCGACCCCTTCGCGCCATAGCGGTCGACGAAATAGATCTGCAGGCCTCCGATTCCCTCGATACCCAGGATTTCGAGTTCATTCGGGCCGACCTGCGTCTCGATGGGCTTGGCGCCCATGGAAAGGGCACGGTCAAAAGCGTATTTCGCATCGGCCACCCGGAACGCCATGGCCGGCGCGGACGGGCCGTGCGCTGCCGCGAAGCGCTCGGCGAAGGAGCCGGGCTGCGCGTTTAAGATGAAGTTGATGTCGCCCTGGCGATAGAGCGTGACGTTCTTCGACCGGTGCTTCGCGACCACACTGAAGCCCATGACCTTGAAAAGGCGGTCCAGCGCCTGCGGTTCGGGATGGCAGTATTCCACGAACTCAAAGCCGTCGGTGCCCATGGGGTTCTCTTCCGAGATCGTGGCGGGCGGTGCGTCGTGCGGGAACGGTCCCATGGTTTTCCTCCTGTTGTGCCTCTGCGGATCGCGAGGCCATCGCTGTGGGGACAACGCACCCGGCCTTCGGGCGGATGCGGGTTTTCGTCAAACGGCGTCGGGCTGCCTCGCAGGCGCAGCATCCTGGAAGGCCTTGTGCCCGGCACAGGCGGCATCGACCGCCACGATCTTCGGATAGGCATCGAGCGAGACGTTGAAGCGCCGTGCGTTGAAGACCTGCGGAACGAGATAGACGTCGGCGAGTGAAATCCGGGAGCCGAAGGCATAGGGTCCAGGCTCGATCAGCCTTTCGATGGCATCGAAGCCCTCATGCACCCAATGGGCGTACCATTGGTCGGCTTCAGCCTGATCGTGTCCGAGGCGTTTCTTGAGATAGGCGATCGTGCCTGAATTGTTGAGCGGATGGATATCGCAGCCGATCAGGCTGGCGATGGCCCGGACCTTGGCCCGGTTGACCGCACCGACCGGAAGCAGGGGCGGTTCAGGATAGCACTCGTCGAGATATTCGAGGATCGCCGGCGACTGGATCAGGGTCGCGCTGCCGACATCGAGCGAGGGCACGCGGCCCTGGGGATTGACCGCGCGATAGGTTTCTTCGCGCTGCTCCCCGGTCAGCAGGTTAATGGCGACCGAGTCGTAGGCGACGCCCTTGAGATTGAGCGCAATCCGAACGCGATAGGCCGCGGAGGACCGGAAATAGGTATAGAGCTTCACGTCTGGGCCTCCACGCCATCCTGGGGTGCCAGCAGCCGGGCCTGCTGCGTGAGCCTGTCGACCAGGGCGGCAAGGGTCGCCTGCTCCTGCGGTGTCAGGACCGAGAGGAGGCGCTCCTCGACCGCGAGCGCTTCAGGGGCCACAGCCTCGTAGATCGCGCGGCCTTCCGGCGTGAGTGCGAGCCATTCCTCACGGCGGTCGTCGAGATTGGGCCTGCGCACAACCAGCCCCCGCTTCTCGAGCGCGGCAACGGCGCGGGAGACGGTCGATTTGTGCATCACCCCGTCCGGCGCCATGTCCCTGGCGGTCCGGTGCTCGTACTGACCAAGGGTAACGATGACCCGCCATGCCGGAATCGAAAGGCCGTAGCGATCGGCATAGATCTGAGCGAGCGCGCTCGAGGTCAGGCCCGCCAGCACGTTGATCCGATAAGGCAGGAACTGCTCCAGAACCACCAGGGGTTCGGGTGCCTGCTTCTTTGCTGCCGATCCAGTCGCCATCGTCCCGCCAATCGTTGCCTGTGCAACCAATACCACAATTCGTTGCACAGGCAACTAGATTGGCATGACGCAAGGTCAAGATCCTGCCTTGGGACCTCGGCCAAACAAAAACAGCGTGGCTGGAATGGCCAGCCACGCTGTTGTTTGCTCGACTTCCTGGGACCGAAGCGGAATTCCGCCCCGGCTTATGCCCGGCCGCGGGTGCGGATCATGAAGGTGTCGAAGGCGTATTCGTTGAGCTGGAACCAGGGCAGCACGTCGGTGCGATAGGCTACCATCGAGTCGTAGGCCTTCTTGAAGTCGGCGTTCTTGGCCGAGAGCTCGGCATAGAGCTCGTTGGCGGCCTTGAGCGAGGCTTCCAGGATCGCTGGGGAGAAGGTGCGCAGCTCCGCGCCGGCGCCGACCATGCGGCGCAGGGCCTGGCCGTTGACCGCGTCGTACTTGGCGAGCATCCAGTTGTTCGCGGCTTCCGTCGCCTGGGACAGGATGGCCTGGTAGTTCTTCGGCAGCTCGTTCCACTTCTGCTGGTTGACGACGAGGTGCAGCATGGCGCCGCCCTCCCACCAGCCGGGAGCGTAGTAGTATTTGGCCACTTTCAGGAAGCCGAGCTTCTCGTCGTCGTAGGGACCGACGAACTCGGCCGCATCGAGGGTGCCGCGCTCGAGCGCCGGATAGACGTCGCCGGGGGCGATCTGCTGCGGCACGACGCCGAGCTTCGCCAAAACCTGACCGCCGAGTCCGCCGATGCGGAACTTCAGGCCCTTCAGGTCATCGACGCTGTTGATCTCCTTCCGGAAGAAGCCGCCCATCTGGGCGCCGGAATTGCCGCAGACGAAGGAGGTGCAGTTATACCGCGCCATCACCTCGTTGATGATCTCCTTGCCGCCGGCGAAGTGCCACCAGGAATGGAGCTGGCGCGCATTGAGGCTGAAGGGCAGACCCGTGCCCATGCCGAGCGCCGGCTCCTTGCCGATGTAGTAGTAGAGCGGGGTATGGGCGCATTCGACGACCCCGTTCTGGACCGCATCCATGGCCTGCAGACCGCCGACGATCTCGCCGGGAGCGAAGACCTGAATCTGGAACTTTCCGTCGGTCGCATCCGCCATGTACTTGGCGAAGGTCTGTGCGGTGCCGAAGATCGTGTCGAGGTTTTTCGGGAAGCTCGAGGTCAGGCGCCAGCGGATTTCCGGCTGCGTCTGTGCGATGGCCGGCATGGCCACCGTTCCGGCTGCAGCGGCAAGCCCTGCCCCTTTCAGAAAGTTTCTTCTCTTCATCGTCGTCATTGGCGTTTCCCCGGAAAGCATTCTGTTGCAAGTTGAGTGGACCATAACAACCCGGTCGGTGACAATGAAGCTCTCCTCCCTGAACCAAGGCCGTGACGGCCGCCTCGTCATCGTCTCGAAAGACCTGACCCGCGCGACTGACGCTTTTTTCATTGTTCCGACGCTTCAGCAAGCCCTGGACAATTGGGAAAAAGTCGAGCCTCAACTGCGCGATCTGGCGGGGCAGCTCGAACACGGCTCCGTCCCCGCCTTCCGCTTCCACGAGCACGATTGCGCTTCCCCCCTGCCCCGGGCCTATCAATGGGCGGACGGCTCGGCCTATGTGAACCATGTTGAGTTGGTGCGCAAAGCGCGCGGCGCCGAGATGCCGGCCTCCTTCTGGAGCGATCCGCTCATGTATCAGGGCGGCTCCGATTCCTTCCTCGGTCCGCGGGACGAGATCCTGGCCGTCGACGAAGGGCATGGGATCGACCTCGAGGCGGAAGTGGCGGTGATCACCGGCGACGAGCCGATGGGCGCGAGCCGGGAACAGGCCGCTGCCGCCATCCGCCTGATCGTGCTGGTCAACGACGTCTCGCTCAGAAACCTGATTCCAGCGGAGCTCGCCAAGGGTTTCGGCTTCTTCCAGTCGAAGCCCTCCTCCACGCTCTCGCCCGTGGCGGTCACGCCCGACGAGCTGGGGGAGGCCTGGGACGGCGGCAAGCTCCACCTGCCCCTCCTCACCAGCCTCAACGGCAAGCCCTTCGGCAAGCCGAATGCGGGCGTCGACATGACCTTCGACTTCCCGACCCTGATCGCCCATGCCGCCAAGACGAGACCTCTCGGCGCCGGCGCGATCATCGGCTCGGGCACGGTCTCCAACAAGGATCGGGACGGCGGCCCGGGCAAGCCGATCGCCGATGGAGGCCTCGGCTATTCCTGCCTCGCGGAACTGCGGACCGTGGAGACGATCCTGCACGGCGAAGCCAGGACGCCGTTCCTGCGCTTCGGCGATACGGTGCGCGTCGAGATGAAGGACAAGCAGGGCCACTCGATCTTCGGCGCCATCGAGCAGGAGGTCAAAGCCTATCGCGGCGAGGCTTGACGTTGCTGCGCATCGATCGCGTGCAGCTCGCGATTCCGGAACTGGAAGACCGAACAAACTGCAAAAGGCCGCCGGAGGATGTCCGGCGGCCTGAATCGATGCGCTTACATGGCGCGGGCCGTACCGCCGCCGAGCGCCTGGACGTGCTCTAGGTGCATTTCCAGAGTTGGAAGAGTTGCGCCGGCGAACTGGGCAAGCTGCGGCACGTCCCCGTTCTGCGAGTAGGACGTGAACAAGGCCACTGCCTCCTGATGCGCCATGAGCTGGGCGTTCACGTAGGCCGCGTCGAAGTCGGGTGCGGCCTGAACCGTCGCCAGCATCTGCTGGTGCTTCGCATTCATAGCCGGCGGCGACGTCGGCACTCCGGCACGGCGAACCGTTGACGTCATGCGCCGGCCAGCGGCGTTGTGGTCGCGGATCATCTGCTGGGCGAAGCGGCGAACCTCGGGGTCGCGCGAGCGCTGCAGGGCCAGGCGGCTCGACTCGATCTCGAACAGGTTCGAGGACGTCGCCGTCGGCACGAACTCCGCTGCGCTCGTGACGGCAACAGGGGCAGGAGCGGGAGCCGTAGCCATCGGCGTCATGCAGCCGGCAACGCCAAGCGCCAAGGCGCTCGAAACAAACAATACCTTGAAGTTCATTACAGAAGTCCTTCCTTCGCCCGATCCTAAGGCCGAGCCGACGGCCCCCAACGATGGGGCCTCGTCCTATGTTCCTGGGCACCGGATTTTTTCCCGCGGCGAAGCTGCAACCGCTTGAGAACGGGATCCGCGGTGGGCGATTTCGCCATGCGCCCTAGTTAGGTTCTGCGATGGAGATGGAGCGCCTCATGGATGACCATGTCTACAAGATCGTGGAACTCGTCGGATCCTCGGAAACCAGCATCGAGGACGCGATTCAGACCGCCGTTCGACGGGCGAACCATACTTTGAGGAATCTGCGTTGGTTCGAGGTGATCCAGACCCGCGGCCATATCGAGGACGGCGAGGTACGCCACTACCAGGTGGTGATCAAGGCTGGCTTCACGCTCGAAGGCGAGTAGCCGAGACTGGAGCGCGGTCACGGCGCTCAGAGCGGGATGACGCCAGGCCTTGCTCATTCGGTCCGCGTGGCCATGCAAATGCCCGGTTCCACCTGTTAGGTTTCCCGATCTTGTTGAAGCGGCGTGTGTCCTGCGCCCTTTTTCCGAGCGCTGCTGAGAACACGCCCTCATGGAGGTAACGCCATGGCTGACGGGTTGTGCGACATCTGCGGAGTGAGGCCTGCAACCGTTCGAGCACAGGTCGTCAGCAACGGCCAGCGCCAGACGATGGAGCTGTGCGATTACGACTACCGGCGCCTGACCCGGCAGCAGCGATCGAGCTCGCCGCTGGAATCGCTCTTCGGCCAGCGCGACAGCCTGTTCGACGATTTCTTCAACGACGATTTCTTCGGCGGCCGCGGCGGCAGGCGGGATGCCCTCGACGAGCGTTCGGTCAGCGATATGCCCCCTGCGAATGCAGCCCGAAGCGCTGGCAGCCGGAGGCCCGCGGCCGGCGGTGCGGAGCGCCTCTCGGAACACGCGGAGGAGATCCTCCAGGCAGCCGCCCGACGGGCCGCCGATTTCGGCCGCAGGGAGGTCGATACCGAGCACCTGCTCCTCGCCCTGACCGAGAGCGACGTTATCCGCACCATCCTCGATCAGTTCAAGGTCTCCCTCGACGACCTGCGCAACCAGATCGTTCAGGAGAGCCCGCGCGGCGATGCGGAACCGCAGGAGGGCGGCGAGATCGGCGTGTCGCCCCGGGTGAAGGACGCGCTCTCCCGCGCCTTCCGGGCCTCGGCGGAACTCGGTCATTCCTATGTCGGGCCCGAGCACCTGCTTATCGGCCTTGCCGAGGAGGGCGAAGGCCTCGCCGCCGACATGCTGCGCCGCTACGGCCTGACCCCGCAGGCCCTCCGCCAGCAGGTCACCAAGGTCGTCGGCCGCGGCGCGGAGGGCGGCAGCGTCGATGCGCCGACCAACACGCCCAATCTCGACAAGTACTCGCGCGACCTGACCAAGCTCGCCCGCGAAGGCAAGCTCGATCCGGTGATCGGCCGGGCGCAGGAGATCGAGACCACCATCGAGGTGCTGGCCCGGCGCAAGAAGAACAACCCGGTACTGATCGGCGAGCCCGGCGTCGGCAAGACAGCCATCGTCGAAGGCCTCGCCCAGCGCATCGTCGGCGGCGAGGTGCCGGAAGGCCTGCGCGAGAAACGCCTCGTCGAACTCTCGATCAATTCCATGGTCGCCGGCTCCAAGTACCGCGGCGAGTTCGAGGAGCGCGTGCAGCAGATCCTCAAGGAAGTCACCGAGCGCGAGGACGAGCTGATCCTGTTCATCGACGAGCTCCACACCATCGTCGGCGCGGGCCAGGGCGGTGGCGAAGGCGGGCTCGACATCGCCAACGTCTTCAAGCCGGCGCTCGCCCGCGGCGAGCTCAACCTGATCGGCGCGACGACCCTCAACGAATACCAGAAGCACATCGAGAAGGACGCGGCGCTCGAACGCCGCTTCCAGCCGGTCTTCGTGCCGGAGCCGACCATCGCGCAGACGATCATGATCCTGCGCGGCCTGCGCGACACCCTCGAGGCGCACCACAAGGTCGCGATCACGGACGATGCCATCGTCTCAGCGGCGGAACTCTCGGACCGCTACATCACGGGGCGTTTCCTGCCCGACAAGGCCATCGACCTGATCGACCAGGCCGCTGCACGCGTGAAGCTCTCGGCCACCGCGCGGCCGGTCGAGGTGCAGGAACTCGAAGCCGAAGTGCGCCAACTCAAGCGCGAGCAGGATTACGCCGCCTCGCGCAAGCAGTTCGACCGCGCGTCACAGCTCCAGGCCCAGCACGACGCCCGCGACAAGGAACTGCAGGAGGCAACCGAGCGCTGGCGCCGCGGGCGCGGATCGGCTTCAGCGGAAGTGCGCACGGAGCATATCGCGCAGGTGGTCTCGAAGCTCACCGGCGTGCCCGTCAACGAACTCACGACGGAAGAACGCCAGCGCCTCGTGAAGATGGAGGAGCGCCTGCACAAGCGCGTGATCGGCCAGGAAGAAGCGGTGAGAGCGGTCAGCGATGCGGTGCGCCTGGCGCGGGCCGGCCTGCGCGAGGGACGCCGTCCCATCGCGACCTTCCTTTTCCTCGGACCGACCGGCGTCGGCAAGACCGAACTCGCGAAGGCGCTCGCGGAAACCGTCTTCGGCGACGAGGACGCCATGATCCGCCTCGACATGTCGGAATACATGGAGCGCCATGCGGTCGCACGCCTCATCGGCGCGCCGCCCGGCTATGTTGGCTACGATGAAGGCGGACAGCTCACCGAGCGGGTGCGGCGCCGGCCCTATTCCGTCGTGCTGTTCGACGAGATCGAGAAGGCGCATCCGGACGTCTACAACGTGCTGCTGCAGGTCTTCGACGACGGGCGCCTCACCGACGGCAAGGGTCGTGTGGTCGATTTCACCAACACGGTTCTGATCGCCACATCGAATCTCGGCTCGGACATCATCCAGCGCCACCTCAACCTGCGTGGTACGGGCGAAGACGATCAGACCAAGCTCAAGCGCGAGCTGATGGAGGTGCTGCGCAGCCATTTCCGGCCCGAATTCCTCAACCGCATCGACGAGATCATCGTCTTCCATGCGCTGACGCGAAACGAGATCCGCTCCATCGTCGAACTGCAGCTGGAACGGGTGAAGCGCACCGCCCACGCGCAGGGCGTCGAACTCGATATCGACATGAGCCTCGTGGACCATCTCGCAGCAGCCGGCTTCCGTCCGGAATTCGGTGCCCGCGAGCTGCGGCGCCTGATCCGCTCGGAACTCGAGACGCAACTCGCCCGTGCGATGCTCTCCGACGAGGTGCACGAGGGCGATCGGGTGCGCGTGCGCTGGGACAGCGAACGGCAGAAGGTCGCTCTGGAACCCCAGGCGAAGCCGGAGACCGCAGAGCAGCCCGCCCCCGCGAAGAAGCAGGACGCGCAGGCCAACACCGTCGAGGTGGAACGGGAAGCCCGCAAAGAGCCCGACGACCGAAGTCAGTCGGCGGCTGAATAGGCTATGGCGCTTCTCCCTCTCCCGGTTGGGAGAGGGTCGGGGTGAGGGATGGCCGAAGTATTGTGTGAGGTTATCTCGACGTCATCACCGGCCTTGTGCCGGTGATCCCGACCAGGAAAAGCGCCGCGCTTCACATTATCGGGATGGCCGGCACAAGGCCGGCCATGATGGGCTGGTTTACCATACCGCATCGCCCCTGCCCCTCTCCCACCCGGGAGAGCGGCTGCTGTAGCTGCCCTCCCAACTCCACCCTTCGATCCGCCACCGGTTGCAACATCGACCCATCTCGTACGACACTCGGCCCGGCAAAGCTGGCCGCCCAACGATCGCGGCCCGCGATGTCACGACCATTAGTCGAGTGGAACAGCCGGTCATGAAGGAAATCCTCATCGCGGGTCTGTCTTTCTTCTGTCTGACGGCGGCCGGGATCGGCGCCATGGTGATGCATGGCCGGCTCCCTGAGAAGCACCTTCAGGAAGACACCAATGCGACCGTCCGGCTGGTCGCCAACATCTTCGTCGTCATGACGTCCCTCGTTCTCGGCCTGATGATGAACTCGGCGAGGAACACCTACGAATCCATCGATCACAACATCCATACCTTCGCGACCGATCTGGTTCTCCTCGACCGCGCCGTGCGATCCCTCGGTCCGGATGGCGAGGAGACCCGGCGCCGGCTGATCGCCTATGTGCAGAGGGCCGTTGGCGACATGCCCGTCGTCGAAAGCGACCGGAGCGCGGAACTCCTGCTCGACGAGGTCGGGACGACTTTGCGGGCGATCAAGCCGGCCGACGATCAGAAGGCGGCGATCTGGAACGATGCCCGCCAGATCTACCGCGAGGTCGTGCATCAGCGCTGGATCATCGTCGAGCAATCGGAGGGCGCGCTTCCGATGCCGCTCGTCGGGCTCGTGATCGCGTGGCTTATCGTGATCTTTGCGAGCTTCGGCTATCGCGCGCCGAAAAATGCGGTCGTCGTCACGACCTTGGTGGTCGCCGCATTTCTCATGGCGGGATCGATCTACCTCATGCTCGACATGGATGTGCCCTCATCGGGGCTTATCCAGGCGTCGAACCGGTCCTTGCAGCGCGCCCTCGCGGATCTGCAGCAATGAGCCGGCCCAACGCCTGCAAGATGAGCTATTTCACGTCCGCCTCGTAGATGTAGAGCGTGGACTTGTCGTCCTCGGGCATGAAATAGCCGCGGATGCCGGCATCGCTCGTTTCCATCCAGACCGGATTGTGGGTCATGTCCATTCCGCCGGCCGTCCAGAGCAGCACCGGCGTCTGGAAGATCGGGCGGCCGTCGGTGAGGTTGATGAGATCGAGCCCGCCGAGACGGAACGGAGCGGCTTCCGGCGTCACGCGCATCTCGGTCACGCCGGAGCACAACATGCGGCTTTTGCCGGCATATTTGCAGTCCTGGTAGTCGAGATAATGCGAGGTGTTCAGCACCCGCAGCTTCTCCGGCGTGTCGCTCGCATTGGTGGGCTTCATGCCGGCATCGAGCGGCCAGCGATAGAACCGGCGTGAGCCCCAGCTCACCCCGTGCAGGGATTTTTCATCCGGATTGTAGACCACGCCGCCGACATGATCGGCGAAGCGGAACATCTCTTCCGCCTTCATGGTTTCAGGGTCGACGCGATAGACGATGGCGCGGCTGTTCGGCCGGTACTCGGCCACAGGCACCCAGATGTATTTCCCGTCGTAATCGATGCCGCCCGGATGATAGATCGACCCCTCCCCGAGGGTGATGTCGGCGATCAGGTTGCCCTTCATGTCGATCTTGAAGAGATGCCCGACGCCGGCGCCCGTGTCGCGATCGTAGCCGTCCACCGGCTGCGGAAACCGCTTGGTCGGCTGCTGGATCTCGACCGAGGACACGAACAGCGTATCGCCGATCTTCACCATGCCCTGCGGGTGATGGGTGAGGAAGTTGATCGGAACGGCGGAGACGGGCTTCCACTGCGTGGAGCGCGAAAGCTTCGTCACGCGCTCCGCCAGCGCATCCCGGTCAGGTTCCGCAGCCTGAAGCGTCGCGGGCAAGGCTCCGAGGCAGAGCATCGTCAGAACAGCCGTCAGGCAACGTCTCGAAAGGCAATCCATCGCGTTCCTCCTTCAATGACGAACCGCTACTTGTTCCGGGCATCGGATCGTTCCCGAAAGTGCCTTCCACTTTTGGGTCCGATGCTCTTAGCGAGCGGGTGATGTCATTTTAGTGAAGTGAACGATCCTGTCAGCCTCCCAATCACGTCATCACCTCCCCGGACCTGATCCGGGGATCGGTGCCGGTGATTCCGATAGATTGAAGCGCCGCGCTTCACCGATCGGGATGGCCGGGACACGCCCGGCCATGAGGTGGAGAGGTCGTGGATCTTCTTCGAGCAAGCCGTGCGCCATCGAGGGGTCGCGCCAAGCGCTCTACCCCTCCAGCTCCTCGCGCAGCATTTCCAGCTCGAGCCAGCGCTCCTCCGCCGCGTGCAGCTCGCTCTGCAGCGTCGTCAGCGCATCCATGGCCTTCTGGAATCGGGCGGGATCGCGGGAATAGAGCTCGGGATCCGCGAGGATCTCCTGCACCTTGACGATCTTGGCTCCGATCTCGTCCATGCGCTTCGGCAACGTCTTGAGGTCGTGCTGCTCGTTGAAGGAAAGCTTGCGCTTCCCCGGTGCAGCAGCAGGGGCGGCGGCCGGCTTGTCGGCGCTCTTCGGCTTCGCTTCCTTCTCGACGATTCGGGCCTGCACGCCGCGCCCGCGCTGGGCGACCATGTCGGTATAGCCGCCCGCATATTCGAGCCAGCGCCCCTCGCCTTCCGAGACGAGGACGGAGCTGACCGTGCGGTCGAGGAAGTCGCGGTCGTGGCTGACCAGGATCGCCGTGCCCGAATAATCCTGGATCATCTCCTCGAGCAGATCGAGGGTTTCGAGGTCGAGATCGTTGGTGGGCTCGTCGAGCACCAGCAGGTTGGACGGCTGCGCCAGCGCGCGCGCCAGCATGAGCCGGTTGCGCTCGCCGCCGGAGAGCACGCCCACGGGGGTACGGGCCTGTTCGGGCGCGAACAGGAAATCCTTCATGTAGCCGATGACGTGTTTCGTCTGGCCGCCGATGGTGACGGTGTCGCCGCGCCCGCCGGTGAGCGTCTCCGCCACCGTGGCATCGGGATCGAGGCTCGCGCGGCGCTGGTCGAGGGTGACCATCTGCAGGTTGGCGCCGAGACGCACCCGGCCGGCATCGGGCGCGAGAACGCCCGTAAGCAGATTGATGAGAGTGGTCTTGCCGGCCCCGTTCGGCCCGATGATGCCGAGCCGGTCGCCGCGCAGCACCCGCAGGGACAGGTTCGAGACGATGGCGCGGTCGCCGAAGGACTTCGAGACGCCCTCCGCCTCGACCACGAGGGTGCCGGACTGCTCGGCCTCGGCCATGGTCATGCTGACCGTGCCGACGGCGCGCTGGCGCTCGCGGTATTGCTGGCGCATGGCGTGGAGATTGCCCAGCCGCCGCACGTTGCGCTTGCGCCTCGCCGTCACGCCGTAGCGCAGCCAGTCGGCCTCGGCCACGAGCTTGCGCCCGAGCTTGTGATGCTCGGCCTCCTCCTGCTCCAGAACCTGGTCGCGCCATTCCTCGAAATGGGCGAAACCGCGGTCCATGCGGCGGGTCCGGCCGCGGTCGAGCCAGATCGTCGCCTGCGACAGGCTTTCCAGGAAGCGCCGGTCGTGGCTGATGAGGACGAGCGCCGAGCGCAGGCCCTTCAGCTCGCCTTCGAGCCATTCGATCACCGGCAGGTCGAGATGGTTCGTCGGCTCGTCGAGGAGCAGGATGTCGGGCTGCGGCGCGAGCACATGGGCAAGCGCCGCCCGGCGGGCCTCGCCGCCGGAAAGGTCGGCGGGCTTCTCCTCACCGGTAAGCCCGAGCTGCTCCAGCAGGTAGCGCGCCCGGTACGGGTCGTCGCCCGGCCCGAGCCCCGCCTCCACATAGGCCAGGGTGCTGGGATAGGCGGCGAGATCCGGCTCCTGGGCCAGATAGCGCACGGTGGCGCCCGGCTGCACGAAGCGCTTGCCGCGGTCGGCCTCGATGAGGCCTGCGGCGATTTTGAGCAGGGTCGACTTGCCCGAGCCGTTGCGGCCCACGAGGCACGCGCGCTCGCCGGGTGAAACGGAAAGCTCGGCGCTCTCGATCAAAGGCGTGCCGCCGAAGGTGAGAGCGATGTCCTGGAGGAGAAGCAGAGGAGGAGGAGCCATTCCTGGTCCCCTGACACCTCTTGGTCGCAGATGCAAGGCCGCGCCGCCTTGTTACAGCATCGGGCCCAAAAGTGGGGCCACTATTGGAACCCACCCGATGCTTCTTTTCTTGGCTAGCGCGTCGTGTGGTCCGGAAAACCGGGTCCACTTTTCCGCACGATGCGCTAGGGGTGGACGGTCACCGAACTTTGTGATCACCTTCCGACGTTAAGCTGAGCGTTTGCATGACACTGACGAGGCGTCTGCTACTTCTTGCTCTGATCTCGGTGCTGCCGGCGATCGTCATCTGGACTTACACAGAGGTCTCCCTGCGGCGTGCCCGGGAAACCGAGGTCAACGACCTCGTGATCCGCCAGGCTCAGCTGGTCGGTGCGGAATTGCAGCGTATCTTCGACGGTATCCATAGCCTTCTGCTCGCCATCGACGAAATCCCCTCCATCCGCACCTTCGATACGCCGAGCTGCAGCCCCTACCTGAAGGCTCTGCAAGAAAAGGTGCCCTACATCCTGTCCTTCGTGGCGATGGATATCAGCGGGCATATCCGCTGCCGTCCGAGCGGCACGGTCGATACGCAGCATTATTTCGCCGACCGCCCCTATTTCCACCACGCCCTGGATGAGAAGGGCCTCGTCGTCGGCGAACTCACGCCGGTCTTCGAGGAGGGGGAGCTTCCACCCCATCCGGTCCTTCCCCTCGCCCTGCCGATCTGGAACGACCGGGGCGACGTGGTCGGGGTCCTGGCGGCCGCCCTGGACCTGCGCTGGCTCGCCGACAACCTGAAAGAACGCACCACGCCCGACAGCGGATCTCTGACGGTCGCGGACCGGAGAGGCATCGTGATCGTCCAGCACCCGGAGCCGGAGCGCATGATCGGACGGCTGCTGCCTCAGGAATATATGGATCAGGCAAAGGGCTCAACAGTCGGGACCGCGCAGACGGTCAGCATCGACGGGATGCGGCGCATCGTCGGCTACATCCCGCTCTCCCTTCCCCCCGAGGAGGTCTACATCAATGTCGGCCTCTCGACGCGGGAAGCCTTCGCCTCGATCAATCAGGCGGCCCGGCGCGGCTTCATGCTGATCGGCGCGGCGCTCATCCTCGCGCTGTCCCTCTCCGGCCTGCTCAGTCGCGCCTTCATCACCCGCCCCTTCCAGATCGTCACGGACGGCATCCAGGCCTGGCGCCGGGGCGATTACCAGGCGCGGATCTCGCTGCCGCGGAAATCGGGCGAGTTCAGCATCCTGGCCAAGGCCTTCAACGACCTGATGGACGATGTCGCGACACGCCAGCAGGCGCTCCAGGCGAGCGAGGAGCGCGCCCGCCTCGCCCTGGAGGCGGGACATATGGGAACCTGGTGGTACGATCCCAACAAGAGCGTCGGCGGCTGGTCGAGCCAGGCCACCGCCATGCTCGGCCTTCCCCATGCCACCGCCGCAATGGATCATCAGTACTGGCTGCAGATCCTCCATCCCGAGGATCTGGATCGCGTGGTGCAGAAATGGCGGGATGCCGTCAAGGACCAGGGGGATTACCAGGACGAATATCGCATCCGGCTCTCGGACGGCAGCCTCCGCTGGATCAACTCGAAGGGCCGGGTATTCTTCGACATGGAGAAGCAGCCGGTCTATTTCGTCGGCATCTTCCAGGACATCACCGAGCAGAAGCATGCCGAGGAGCAGCAGCGCTTCTTCCTCGACGAGCTCAATCACCGAGTGAAGAACACCCTGACCACCGTGCAGTCCATCGCCTCGCAGACGCTGCGCACCACCGAGACTTCGGCGCAGTTCAAGGATGCATTCGAGGGCCGTCTGCTCGCCCTGTCGAAGACGCACAACCTGCTGACGCGCAAATCCTGGCGCGAGGCCGAGCTGCGCGACGTGGCGGAACAGGAGCTGGCGCCCTACCGCAAGCCGGGCGACGAGCGGGTCGTTCTGTGCGGCCCGGACGTGAAGCTTCCCGCCCGCTACGCCATCAATCTCGGCCTTGTCCTGCATGAGCTGGTGACCAATGCCGCCAAGTACGGCGCGCTCTCGACCAATGCGGGCCTGCTCGAAATGACCTGGTCGATCATCCAGAGCGACGACCGTCCCGATCAGCTGCGAATCCATTGGACCGAGAGCGGCGGGCCGCCGGTGGCGCCGCCGAAACGCCAGGGCTTCGGATCGCGCCTGATCCGCCGCAGCATCGAGGGCGAACTCGGCGGCTACATGGTGCTCAACTTCGCCGAAGGCGGCGTCGCCTACGACATCTCCGTGCCGCTGGCGCACGGCCCGAGAATGGCGGAAACGAAGGTGGAAGTGGCGTCCATCGTCGATCCGACGCACCGGTCATAAGAAGCTGGTTCGACAAGGAACCGAGGCTGGCGGTCGCAAAGTCGGAGCACACCCCTCTCCCGGGCGGGAGAGGGGCAGGGGTGAGGGCAGGCCGTTCAACCAGCCCAGCACCGTCACAGCCGCTGCAACTCTTCACCCGCTGCATTTCCTTCTGCACTGGCCTGCCCTCACCCCGACCCTCTCCCAAACGGGAGAGGGAGAATCGCGCATCTCTGCAGATCTCTCACCCGGTCGCACCACAAGCAGAGACCATTCTCAACATCGCGCGAGGCAATGTGGATTGACGAAGCGGTTGAGATCGCAAGGATGGCTGCTCGACCCTTCAAGCTGGAGTCACATGGTGAGCAGCCCCTCCCCCGTGCTGTCGATCGAGAACCTGTCCATCGGGCTGCCCGCCCTCGCCGACCGCAAGCACGCGATCAGGGACCTTTCGCTGGCGATCGCTCCGGGCGAGACGCTCTGCGTCGTGGGGGAATCGGGCTCGGGCAAGTCGATGACCGCCATGGCCACCATCGGCCTCCTGCCGGGAGGCGTCGAGGTTCTGTCGGGCTCGATCCGGCTCGCCGGCCGCGACCTGCTGAGCCTCGACGAAGACGGCTGGTGCGACCTGCGCGGGCGCGAAGTCGGCATGGTGTTCCAGGAACCGATGACCTCGCTGAACCCGGTGATGCGGGTCGCGGACCAGATCGCGGAGACGTTTCGCACGCACGGTCTCCTCACCCCGGCCGAGCGCGAGCGCCGGGTGCTCGACCTCCTCGCCGAGGTGAACCTGCCGCACCCCGAGCTGATCGCCAGGGCCTATCCGCACGAGCTCTCCGGCGGGCAGCGACAGCGGGTGATGATCGCCATGGCCCTTGCGCTCGAGCCGAAGCTCCTCATCGCCGACGAGCCGACGACAGCGCTCGACGTCACCACGCAGGCGCAGGTGCTCAAGCTGATCGACAACCTGCGCCGCAAGAAGGGAACCGCGGTCCTGTTCATCACCCACGATTTCGGCGTGGTGGCCGAGATCGCCGACCGGGTCGCCGTGCTTCAGCAGGGCGAGGTCGTGGAACAGGGGCCGGCGGACGAGGTTCTGACCCGACCGCAGCACCCCTACACCAAGCGCCTTCTCGCCGCCGTGCCGTCCCTGACGCCGCCGGCGCCCAAGCACCTGACAGGCGAGCCCATCGCACTCAAGGTCGACGCGCTGACCAAGTTCTACGGCGGGAGCGGGTTCTTCCGCAAAAGCCGCGAGGTCCAGGCGGCGGATGCGGTGAGCTTCGACATCAGGCGCGGCGAGACCCTGGGCCTCGTCGGCGAATCCGGATCCGGCAAGTCGACGGTCGGGCGCTGCGTGCTGCGCCTGATCGAGCCGGATGGGGGCGCCATCGCCATCGGCGATCTGCAGTTCGGCACCCTGTCCCAGCGCGAATTGCGACCGCATCGGCGGCGGATCCAGATGGTGTTCCAGGATCCCTTCGCCTCCCTCAATCCGCGCCGCACGGTGGGGCGCATCATCGCCGAGGGGCCGATCACGCAGGGCGCGGACCCGGCCAAGGCTCTCGACGATGCCCGCATCCTGCTGGAGAAGGTCGGGCTTCCGGCCCAGGCCGTCGAACGCTATCCGCACGAATTCTCCGGCGGCCAGCGCCAGCGCATCGGGATCGCGCGTGCGCTCGCCATGAAGCCCGACGTGCTGGTGGCGGACGAGGCCGTCTCCGCCCTCGACGTCTCGGTGCAGGCCGAAATTCTCAAGCTGATCCGCGGCCTTCAGGAGGAACTCGGTCTCGCCATTCTCTTCATCACCCACGATCTGCGCGTGGCCGCCCAGATCTGCGACCGCGTGGCAGTTATGCAAAAAGGGCGGATTGTGGAATTGGCGGAAACCGCGCAACTCTTCGCGCACCCGCGGGACGCCTATACCCGCCAGCTCCTGGCCGCGGTGCCGGGCATGAACAAGATCATCTAGGGAGACGACACCCATGAACGATCAGATCGGCGCGCGTCTCGCGCCCAACATGGTGTTCCAGAATCTCATCGGCGGACAGGATCGCCCGGCCTCTGACGGCATGATGCTCGACGTGTTCTCTCCGGTCGACGGTTCGCTCCTCGCCCAGATCGCTGCCGGAACGGCGCAGGACATCGACGACGCTGTCGCAGCCGCGCGCGCCGCCTTCGACGGCGCCTGGGGCAGGCTCACCGCCACGGAGCGTGGCCGCCTGCTCATGAAGCTTAGTCTCGCCGTCGAAGCCCATGCGGACGAACTCGCGATCCTGGAGAGCCGCGACAACGGCAAGCCGCTGCGCCAATCGCGCGCCGATGCCATCGCGCTCGCCCGCTATTTCGAATTCTACGGCAGCGCCGCCGACAAGCTGCACGGCGACGTGATTCCCTATCTCAACACCCATTTCATCGGCGTCGAGCGCGTGCCGCACGGCGTGACCGGGCATATCGTGCCCTGGAACTACCCGATGCAGATTCTCGGCCGCTCGGTCGGTGCGGCGCTCGCCGCCGGCAACGCCACGGTGGTCAAGCCGGCGGAGGATGCCTCGCTCACGATCCTGCGCGTCGCTGGCCTCGCGCGCGAGGTCGGCTTCCCGGACGGCGCCCTCAACATCGTGACCGGCCTCGGCCGCACGGCTGGCGCTGCGCTCGCCGCCCATTCCGGCATCGATTTCATCTCCTTCACCGGCAGCCCCGAGACCGGCACAGCCGTTCAGACCGCGGCGGCGAAGAACCATGTCGGCGTCACCCTCGAGCTCGGCGGCAAGTCGGCCCAGGTGGTGTTCGACGATGCCGATCTCAAGCGGGCACTGCCGACGCTCGTCAACGCCATTATCCAGAACGGCGGCCAGACCTGCTCTGCCGGCAGCCGCCTGCTGATCCAGCGCGGCATCTTCCAGGACGTGGTCGACGCGGTGGCCGAGCGCTTCGGGAAGCTCCGCGCCGGGCATCCCGAGCGCGAGCCCGATCTTGGACCCATGATCAACCAGGCTCAGCAGCGCCGCGTCCTCGGCTATCTCGAGCGCGGCCGCAACGAGGGCCTCACCGTCATCGGAGAAGGCGCGGTCGCACCCGACGCGCCCGAGGGCGGCTATTACGTGGCACCGGCCTTCCTGGCGCCCGTGCCCCACGAGAGCATCCTCTCGCAGGAGGAGGTCTTTGGCCCTGTCCTGGTCGCGACGCCCTTCGACGGCGAGGCCGAGGCGATCCGGCTCGCGAACGGCACGCCTTTCGGGCTTGCGGCAGGCGTGTGGACCAAGGACGCCATGCGCTCCACCCGCGTCGCGCGCTCCATGCGCGTCGGCCAAGTCTTCGTGAACTGCTACGGCGCCGGCGGCGGCATCGAACTGCCCTTCGGCGGCTTCGGCCGCTCGGGCCACGGCCGCGAGAAGGGTTTCGAGGGCCTGGTCGAGTTCACCACCACCAAGACGCTGGTGATCGCGCACGGGTAGGCGGTTAGGACCTCTCATGTCATCACCGGCCTTGTCCCGGTGATCTCGATAACGAAAAGCGCAGCACCCCACAGGATCGGGATGGCCGGGACAGGCCCGGCCATGACGTCATAGTCGAAAGGGAAGAAACATGAATCGCCTTGAAGGCAAGGTAGCGCTGATCACGGGCGCCGGGTCCGGTTTCGGTCTGGGCATCGCGGAAACATTCGCCCGCGAAGGCGCCAAGGTCGCCATCATCGACATCAACGGGGAAGCGGCCAAGAGCGCTGCCGAGAAGATCGGCGCCTCCGCCATCGGCCTTGCCGCCGACGTGTCCAAGGCCGCCGACGTGAACGCGGCGGTGGAGAAGACGGTTGCCGCCTTCGGCAAGCTCGACATCGTCGTCAACAATGCCGGCATCAGCCATCGCAACCGGCCGATGCTGGAGGTCGAAGAAGACGAATTCGACCGGGTCTTCGCGGTCAACGTGAAGTCGATCTACCTCTTCGCCAAGGCCGCCGTGCCGCTGATGCAGAGCCAGGGTGGCGGCGCGATCATCAATGTCGGCTCGACCGCCGGCCTTCGCCCCCGCCCCGGCCTCACCTGGTACAACAGCACCAAGGGCGCCGTTCACACCATGACCAAGTCCATGGCGGTGGAGCTCGCCCCGAGCAAGATCCGCGTCTGCGCGCTCGCCCCCGTCGCCGGCGAGACGCCGCTGCTCGCCACCTTCATGGGCGAGGATACCCCCCAGAAGCGCGAGCTTTTCGTCAACTCGATCCCCCTCGGCCGCTTCTCGACCCCCCAGGACATCGCCAACGCCGCCCTCTACCTCGCCTCCGACGAGGCCAGCATGATCACCGGCGTGGTGCTGGAGGTCGACGGAGGGCGGTGTATCTAACCCCCAGGAAACGACCCCTGATGTCATCCCCTCCCCGGACTTGATCCGGGGATCAGTGCCGGTGATCCCGATTGGAAAAGCGTGGCGCCTCAAAGCATCGGGATGGCCGGCACAAGGCCGGCCATGACGTGGGGTATGCCTGTCGGCTTAGCTCCACCCTCAGCGGAAGCCTGGTCAAAGAATCGGCAGCGACCATCTTCCATCCGGCGCGGTCCTGCGTAAGCTGTGGCCTCCGCGACCTGTCGCGAACCATGACCCTGATGGAGTTTCCGCCTGATGACGAAGCGTTTACTGACTGCTGCTCTTCTCCTCTCCGTCAGCGTCATCCCGGCCTTTGCAGCCAAGACCTCGCTCGTGGTGGGCATGCCCATCGAGCCGCCGGGGCTCGATCCGACGGTTGCGGCCCCGGTCGCTATCCGCGAGGTCACCTGGGTCAATCTCTACGAGGGCCTGGTGCGTATCGACCGGGCTGGCAAAGTTCAGCCGCTGCTGGCCAAGAGCTGGGAGGTATCGCCGGACGGGCTGACCTATACCTTCCGCCTCCAGGAGGGCGTGAAGTTCCATGACGGCTCGGCCTTCGATTCGGCGGACGTGAAATTCGCCTTCGACCGCGCCCGCGATCCGAAATCGACCAACGCCCAGAAGCAGATCTTTGCGCCGATCGACTCGATCGAGACGCCGGATCCGGCGACCGTGGTGATCAAGCTGAAGGAAACCTCCGGCAACTTCCTCTACTATCTCGGCTGGGGCGATGCGGTGATCGTGGCCCCGGAAACGGCGGCGACGAATGCGGCAAATCCTGTCGGCACCGGGCCGTTCAAGTTCAAGTCCTGGACCCGCGGCGACCGGGTCGAGCTCACCCGCAACGCGGACTACTGGCAGAAGGACAAGATCAAGCTCGACAGCGTCACCTTCCGCTTCATCAACGATGCGCAGGCGCAGGTTGCGGCGCTCAAGGCCGGCGACGTCGATGCCTTCCCCAATCTCGGTGCGCCCGAACTCTTCGCCGAATTCCAGAAGGATCAGCGCTTCAAGGCAGTTGCAGGCAACACGGAGGGCGAGATCGTCGCCGGCATGAACAATGCCAAGAAGCCCTTCGACGACGTGCGCGTGCGCCGCGCGCTCATGCATGCGATCGACCGCAAGGCTCTGGTCGAGGGTGCCTATTCCGGCTTCGGAAAGCCCATCGGCAGCTTCTTCTCGCCCAACAGCCCGGCCTTCGTCGACATGACGAGCGTCATTCCCTACGACGTGGAGAAGGCCAAGGCGCTGCTGAAGGAAGCGGGCTACGGCAACGGGCTGTCGATCACCATCAAGTCGCCGCAGATGGCCTATGCGAGCCGCTCGGCGGAACTCATCTCCGCCATGCTGTCGGAGGTCGGCGTCGAGATGAAGATCATCCCGACCGAGTTCCCGGCCAAATGGATCGAGGAGGTGTTCAAGAACAAGGATTACGACGTCACCATCGTCGCTCACACCGAGCCGCTCGACATCGATATCTTTGCCCGCGACAGCTACTACTTCAACTACAAGAACGACAAGTTCAAGGCGGCGGTGGCCGAGGCCGCCAAGACCACGGACGAGAAGGCGCGCTACGCCAAATATGCCGAGGCGCAGAAGATCCTCGCCGAGGACGTGCCCGCCCTCTTCCTGTTCCAACTGCCCAAGCTCGGCGTGTGGAACGCGAAGGTGCAAGGCTTGTGGGAGAACTCGCCGATCCCGTCGAACGACGTAACGGAAGTGTCTTGGAGCGAGTGAGCTTGGCGCAACGCGTTGCGCTCTCTCCCGCAACAACCCTCCACACGTCATGGCCGGGCTTGTCCCGGCCATCTCGATTGGAAGAGCGCAACGCCCTTCGGATCGGGATCACCGGCACAAGGCCGGTGATGACGGAGAGAGTAGCATGAGAGGCAGTGTCATTCCCGGCCGGAGCGAAGCGGAGGGGAAGGGAATCCATAACGCTGAATGTGTGCGTGGATCCCCTTCCCTCGCTTCGCTCGCCGGGGATGACATTCGTGCCCACATCCCTCCCCGCAAGGGAGAGAAAAGATACCCTGTGAACCGAGGCTCATGATCCGTCTCATCCTCACCCGCCTCGTCTCGCTCGCAGTGACCCTGCTGTGCGTCTCGCTGGCGATCTTTCTCATTCTCGAAGTGCTGCCCGGCGATCCTGCGGCCATCATGCTCGGCACGGCGGCGCGTGAGGACACGCTTGCGGCCTTGCGGCAGGAGCTCGGGCTCGATCAGCCCGCGCTCGTGCGCTACCTGCACTGGATCGGCGGGATTCTGCACGGCGATCTCGGGCAATCGATCACGTACAAGATGCCGGTCTCGACGCTTGTCGCCGAGCGTCTGAACGTGACGCTGCCGTTGAGCCTGCTCGCCATCCTCATCTCGACCGCCCTCGCCCTGCCCCTCGGCGTGGCGGCGGCCGCGCGCCGCAACGGCGCGGTGGATCGGGCCGTGCTCGTCTTCAGCCAGCTCGGCGTCGCCGTGCCGAATTTCTGGATCGGCCTTCTGTTCATCCTGTTCTTCTCGACCTGGCTCGGGTGGTTTCCCGCAGGCGGTTTTCCCGGCTGGAGCGCCGGCATCTGGCCGGCCTTCCAGGCGCTTCTGTTGCCGGCCGTCGCGCTCGCCCTGCCCCAGGCCGCGGTGCTCACCCGCGTGACGCGCTCCGCGACGCTCGAGGTGATCGGCGCCGATTTCGTGCGCACGGCGCGGGCGAAGGGTGTCGACAGGGGCGCGACGCTGCGCCGGCACGTGGTGCCGAACGCGCTCATTCCCGTCACCACGATTCTCGGCTTGCAACTCTCGTTCTTCTTCGGCGGCGCGATCCTGGTCGAGAACGTGTTCAATCTTCCCGGCCTCGGACGGCTGGCCTATCAGGCGCTCAACCAGCGCGACCTCGTGGTGATCAAGGACATCGTGCTGATCTTTTCCGGACTTGTGATCGTCGTGAATTTCCTCGTCGATATCGGCTACGCCCTTCTCGATCCGCGCCTGAGGGGCAGGTCATGAGCAAGCGCTCGCGCATTCCGCTGAACTCGGCCCTCGTCGTCGGCGGCATCCTCACCGCACTCCTCATCGTCACGGCGCTCGTGTCGCTGGTGTGGACCCCGGAAGTGCCCACACGCGTGCGCGTCGCCATGCGCCTCAAAGGCCCGGGCGAGGTCGGCCTTCTCGGCACGGATCATTTCGGCCGCGACGTCGCCTCCATGCTCATGGCGGGCGCGTGGAACTCGCTCGCCATCGCCTGGCCCGCAGTGCTGCTGGGCGCGGCCATCGGCACCGCCATCGGCTGCGCCGCCGCCGCGTGGAAGGGCCTTGCGGACGAGATCGCCATGCGCGTGTCGGACGTTGTCTTCGCCTTTCCGGCCGTGCTTTCGGCGATCATGATCGGTGCGCTCGTGGGCTCGGGCCCGCTCGCAGCGATTCTCGCCATCGCAGTGTTCAACATCCCCGTCTTCGCGAGAGTCACCCGCGGCGTCGCGCTGCAGATCTGGACGCTCGACTACATCGCCGCGGCACGCGCCATCGGCAAGCATCCGCTGCGGATCACCTGGGAAGACGTGATGCCGAACATCGCCGGCGCATTGATCGTGCAGGTGACGATCCAGCTCGCGCTCGCCATCCTCACGGAAGCCGGCCTGAGCTATCTCGGCCTCGGTGTGCGCCCGCCCAATCCGAGTTGGGGCCGCATGCTCAGCGATGCGCAGACCTATCTCTCGCAGGCCCCACATCTTGCCATCGCGCCGGGCATCGCCATCGCGCTCTCGGTGCTTGGCCTGAACCTTCTGGGCGACGGTTTGCGCGATGCGCTCGATCCGACACTGAAGGGCCGCGGCGCGACGGCTTGAGAGCGCAGCGTCATCCACACCCACACACGTCATCACCGGCCTTGTGCCGGTGATCCCGATTGATTGAAGCTCGGCGCTTCACAGGATCGGGATGGCCGGGACTGATCCCCGGATCAAGTCCGGGGACGGCCATGACGTGGAGGAAATTGCGAATACTCTAAGCCGCCCCTCTCATTGCCTTATGCACATCGCTGAGGATCTCATACGAGCGCAGCCGCTTGCCGTGATCGTAGATCGCGGCCGCGACCATCACCTCGTCGGCGCCGGTCTCGGCGATGAAGCCTTCGAGTCCTTCGCGGACGGTCTTTGCCGAACCGACGAAGGAGCATGAGAGCATGCTCATCGCCTGCGCCTTCTCGCTCGGAGTCCAATAGCTTTCGATATCGTCGATGGGCGGCTGGAGCTTGCCGCGGGCGCCGCGGAAGATGTTGGTGAAGGATTGCTGCGGCGAGGTGAAGAGATGGCGCGCCTCCTCGTCCGTATCGGCGGCGATCACATTGACGCCGACCATGGCATAGGGCCGGTCGAGCTGGGCGGAGGGCTGGAAGCGCTCGCGATAGACCTGCAGCGCCTGCATCAGTGCGCCCGGCGCGAAATGCGAGGCGAAGGCGTAGGGCAGGCCGAGCATTGCAGCGAGCTGCGCGCCGAACAGGCTCGAACCCAGAATCCAGATCGGCACGTTGGAGCCGGCGCCGGGTACCGCGCGGATCGCCTGGTCCGGCTGCACGGGCGCGAGCAGCGCCTGCAGTTCGAGCACATCCTGCGGAAAAGTGTCCGCCGCCATCGGATCGCGGCGCAGAGCCCGCAGGGTACGCTGATCGGTGCCCGGAGCGCGGCCGACGCCGAGATCGATGCGTCCGGGATAGAGGGCGTCGAGCGTGCCGAACTGCTCGGCGATCACGAGCGGCGAATGGTTCGGCAGCATGATGCCGCCGGCGCCGACACGCATGGTCTTCGTGCCGCCGGCCACATGGCCGATGACGACGCTCGTCGCGGCGCTCGCGATGCCGATCATGTTGTGATGCTCGGCGAGCCAGTAGCGGTTGTAGCCCCATCGCTCGGCATGCTGCGCCAGATCGAGCGTGTTGCGCAGGGCATCGGAGGGCTCGAAGCCTTCGGGAACGGGCGCGAGATCGAGAACCGAGAAGGGAGGCATGGCGCAGCTTCTTTCGCGTGCAATGGATGGAGAGCGTTGCCCTATCAGATCAGGTCTGCATTCCCAGGATGCAAGCCTGCGCTTATCCCGGCCCTAGCAAGCGGGGCATGCGTGGAATGCAACCAAAACAAGGCCCGGCGCCGGCAAGGCTGCGCGGGGCGGCCAGATGAAACGATACAAGATATAAGCCTATAGTCTTTCGTATTGGAGTAATTTTCGGATTCATTACGATAATAATCGCTGATCAAGTCGCGTCGGACCAATAAGCATCGGTGAAATATACCTCCAAGGAGCCACTTCAAACGTTACTTTACGCCCCAAAGTCGTCACATTCATTAACTGAGCTTTGAGACGAACGAGGGGAAGGGCCAACGTGCCCTTATAGGCCATGCGCAAGACGTTTACTTTGCTTGGAGCCTCAGTCGTTGTCTTCGGGTTCATGAACGGCGCCAGCGAGGCGCGGCTCGTCCGGTACGAGATCAACGGCAAGCAATACTCATACAGCACCAACAACATCGCGCAGACGGCGGAGGCCAAGAAGCGGATCGCGGCGGCCAAGGCGGCAGAGGCGGCCAAATCCAAAGCCGATGCGGAAAAGTCCAAAAATCCCTTGGCCGCGGCATTCGGTTCGAAGGCACAGAAAGAGGCGGAGGAGACCGAAAAGCAGCTTCAGCAGATCCTGGCCGACAAGACACCGGCGGACGAGGCCGAAAAGCCGGCCGTCAAGGTCACATCCGAGCGCAGTGCAAAGATAGCTGACAAGATATCGGACAAGACGCCGGAGAAGCCGGCCCGTCAGATTATCGTTACCAAGCCTCCGCCGAAGGCCGTTGCGCCGATCCTTGCCCAGGCGGTGGCCCCGCCTCGGATCGTTCCCGTCGTTGCCGAGCCGCTCAACACCGAGGCTGCGGCGAAGCTCAAATCCATCACCTTCAATGTCGAGAGCGGCATCAGGACGATCATCAAGGTCGACGGGACGATCGAGGAGGAACCGTTCGACAGCCGCGTCCTGTCCTATCTCATGCCCGAACTGGAGAACGCGAACAGTCTCGTCGCCTTCGTGAAGCAGTTGCGCCGGCTCTCGCAGGAAGAGGCGACCGGCTCGATCAGGACCAGCGTCGCGGAGCCGGAACTCGCAAGGGACCGTTGAGAGGGTCTTTCGGCCTCAACGGCCGGTCACTGCAGGCTCGAGGATGCGCAGACGGGATGTCTCGCAATCGATTTCCGCCGTGACGCCGTAGGGCAGCGTGGCAATGGGATCCGTGTGACCGAAATCGAGCTCCGCCAGAATCGGCAGGCTTTTCAGCCCCGCCTCGTCGAGGGCGCGGACGATCGCCGCCTCCTGCTCCGTCCGGTATGCATCGTCCCCCTGTCCGCCCGGACGACCTAGGACGATGCCCGACAGGCGCGCGAGTATGCCCTGAGCGGCGAAGTTGCGCAGCCAGCGGACCACCTGACTTGCCGCGGGGCGCTCCTCCGACGTCTCGTAAAACAGGATCGCCCCGTCCCAGTAATCCAAGGGCGGCCACCAGTCGGAGCCTTTCAGCATCTCCAGGACCTCGGCGCAGCCGCCGATGAGATGGCCCCGGACGGTACCGGTTCCCTGGAGAATCCGCGGGCCGGTCGAAGGCCGCAGCGTGCGGCGGCGGCTTTGATTGTCCGGGTCGGACCAGGGCAGATGCTCGACGGTCCACCCCTCCCCGTTCCGTTCGACCTCGCCGATGGGATCTATCTCGAAGACGGCTCTTCGCAGGGAAGCCTCGGCATAGGCATGCATCCCGCCGTTCTCGGCGAAGCCCGCCATGATGGTGGGACCGTAGAACGAGCCGAGGCCGGCCTTGAGGCAGCCGAAATGCAGCACTGTCGGATCGGAATAGCCGAGAAACACCTTTGGGTTCGCGGCGATCACGTTGAGATCCATATGCGGGATCAGGCGGATCGCATCGTCGCCGCCGATGCTGGCGATGACGCCCTTGATCGAGGGATCGGCGAAAGCCGCGTGGATGTCGTCGGCCCGCGCTTGCGGGTTACGGGCGATCCAGGCAGCGTCGCGAAGCGCATGGGGCATCGCGACGGGATCGAGCCCGAAAGCCTCGGCGAGATAGCGCCTGCCGGCCTCGTAGCGATGCGGAAAGACGGCCGGCCCGCCCCAGCTCGTCGAGACGATGGCGATGCGATCTCCGGCCCGAAGCGCCCGAGGCTTGACGAGAGGCCTTTGCCACCAGCTTTGCACGACATCTCCTGCGAGACAGATGATTGAACCATTGAACCATACAAGCCTCATCCTGAGGAGCAGCGAAGCTGCGTCTCGAAGGAGGATCCAGCGCCCTCTGGAAGCTCCTTCGAGACGGTCGCTTTGCGACCTCCTCAGGATGAGGGTTTAGGGGAAGCTCAGCCTTGGATTTGGCTCGTGGAAATCACTTAGGGCGTCGTGCGGACCGACGCGCCGGCTCAGTAATGCGGCGGAGGCCGGTCGGGCGCGGATCCGCCCGCATTGTCCTCGACCTCCTGGACGCGGTCGAGCAATTCGTTCAGCTGTCGCTTGAGAGCGTCGATCTGCTTCCACTGGGCGATGATCGTCTGGTTCAGATCCTCGATGGTCTGATCCTGGTATGCGACGCGCATCTCCAGGGCATCGATGCGGGCCACGGGATCACTCATCGGTTTGCCCCATCTCGTTCGGCCGCTCGACGAGGCCGTGGCCGAGGGCGACGCGCTCGTCGAAAACGAAGCATCCGCCGTTCCAGCGGCTCTCCGTCTCAGGAACATCCTCGAGGTATTTCAGGATGCCGCCCTTCAGGTGGAAGACCTCCTCGAAGCCCTGGGCGAGCATGTAGGAGCTCGCCTTCTCGCACCGGATGCCGCCGGTGCAGAACATGGCGACGCGCTTGTGTTTGCCCGGATCGAGCCCGCCCTGCACGAAATCCTTGAACTCGCTGAAGCGCTTGATGTGCGGATCGACGGCGCCTTCGAAGGTGCCCATCTCGACCTCGAAATCGTTGCGCGTGTCGAGAAGGATGATCTCGGGGTCGTCCATGAGCCGGTTCCACTCCGCCGGCGACACATAGGTTCCGACGCGGCGCAGGGGATCGGTCTGCGGATCGCCCAGGGTCACGATCTCCTTCTTGAGGCGGACCTTCATGCGCTTGAACGGCATCTCGTCGGCAGTCGAGAACTTCAGCTCGAGATTGTCCAGGCGCCCATCGAAAAGCGCGCCGGCCTGCAGCTCGGCCATGAGGGCATCGATCGCCCCCTCTCGCCCGGCGAGCGTGCCGTTGATCCCTTCCTGGGCGAGCAGGAGCGTGCCGCGGATCTCGAGATCCAGGCAGAGCCTGTGCAGCGGGTCCTTCAGCGCGCGGAAATCGGGCAGCGGGACGAACTGATAGAGAGCGGCAACCTTGTACGTCATGGCGGCTGTTTATCAGCCCAGGCGCGGACGGGGAACCCGCCTCGCCGGTCGTCGGTGTCGCCCTTCCTCGTCATGGGCGGGCTCGTCCCGGCCATCCACGTCTTACCCGACGCAAAGGCGTGGATCCCCGGAACAAGTCCGGGGATGACGGGGAGGATGCCAAAACCGATTTCGCTAAAGCTTCGGCCAGGGCCGCGTATCCTGGCACATCGCTTCCCAGGCCTGGGAAAGCCGCAGCACGCCGATATCGTCGAATCGGCGGCCGATGATCTGGAGGCCGAGGGGCAGGCCGGCCTTGGTGAAGCCGGCATTGACGGAGGCGGCCGGCTGGTCGGACATGTTGAAGGCGACCGTGTAGCCGATATGCTCGAAGGGCTCTTCCGGGTTGTGGATGGGCGATGCCAGCTCCGCCGGATAGGCGACGCAGGGCGCCACCGGCGCGATGACGAAATCGAAGCGATGGGTGGCGGCGACCGCCGCATGGCGCATCGTCAGCATCTGGTTCATGCCGCTGTAGACTTCCACGCCGGTCAGGTCCTTGCCGCCTTCCGCCCATTGCAGGATGTAGGGCAGGATTTTTCCGCGCTCCGCATCGCTTAAAGGAGCGATGTCCATCCAGGCGCGCTGGCGCCAGAAATCGTCGAGGCCGTCGAGCATCTCGCGGGTGATGAAGGCGGGCATCTCCTCGACCATGGCGCCTGCCGCGGCAAGGGCCTTCGCCGCATTCTCCACGCTGGCGCGGATTTCGGGATCGAGCGGCAGCCCGACGCCGGCATCCATCATGACGCCGATCTTCAGGCCCTTGATGTCGATGTCGAGATCGAGCCAGGGCAGGTCCTGATAAGGGAGGCTCATCGGATCGCGGTGGTCCGGGCGCACGAGGCTTCGCATCATGAGCGCAGCATCACGCACCGTGCGGGTCATCGGGCCGGCGACACGGCCGTAATAGGCCGGCTCGATGGGGATGCGGCCGAAGCTCGGCTTCAAACCGAATACGCCGCACCAGGCAGCCGGCAGGCGGATCGAGCCGCCGATATCGGTGCCGATATGAAACGGCCCGTAGCCCGCCGCCGCAGCGGCCCCGGCCCCGGCCGAGCTGCCGCCGGGATTCTTCGACAGATCCCAGGGATTGCGGGCGAGGGGGTGGAATGACGAAAGCCCAGACGAGAGCATGCCGTAATCCGGCATGGTGGTCTTGGCGAGGATGACGACGCCATCCTCCCGCAGCCGCGCCGCCGATGGCGCATCCTCCGGCGCCGGAACGAGCGGGCGCGCGGCCGTGCCGAGCGGCACCGGCGTGCCCTTCGTTGCGATGTTTTCCTTGATCGTCGCAGGAATGCCGTCGAGGGCCCTCGCCTCGCCGCTCATCCAACGCCGTTCGGACGAGGCGGCATCCCGAAGCGCGGCATCCGGATCGAAGGCGTAAAGCGCCTGAATCTGCGGCTCATAGGACTCGATGCGGGCAATGACGGCCTTCGTGACATCGACGGGCGAAGCCGTCTTCCGGGCAAAGGCATCGAGAAGCGCGGAGGCGGACCAATCGGCAAGATCGGCCGCGGAATCTTGGCTGGCCCGGTACGATGGCGACTGCGTGTTCAAAGCGAAACTCTCCTGACGGATTCGATTGGACGCCATGCTGAAACGATCCCGGCGAGGGGTAAACCGGTTTTGTGTCTGCGGCTGCGCATAGGCCCATGAAGCTGGCGCAGGGGATCGCCCACCACTCCGCAAGGAAGTGCCAATTGGCACGCTCGGACGTCTTGAAGTCGTGCTATCGTCATATCGTCGAAGCCCCGATGCCCTGCGGCGAGCATCGCGGACCAAGCGGTGACACTTGGCCATAAGGAACTTGGCCATGAAGGATGGTAAGGCGTCCATTCACCGGAGCAATCGGCTCCTCGCCGCACTGGAGCCCGAAGACTTCCTGTGGCTCGAACCGCATCTCGAGATCGTCGAACTGCCGCGGGGCCGGATTATCTATCATGCCGGCGAGACCATCCGGCATACGTACTTTCTCCACGACGCCATCGTCTCCCTTGTGACCGACCTGCAGCACGGCGGCTCCGTCGAGATGGCCGTGTTCGGCCGGGAATCGGCGCTCGGATTCGTCAGTGCGCTTGTGACGCGCCAATCCTACGGACGGTACGTCACCCAAATAGCCGGCTCCGCCTCTCGCGCGCCCCTGGATCGCCTCACCGCGGCGATCGGTGAGCGCCCCCGGATGCGCCAGGTCTTATTCCGCTACATGGAGGCTCTTCTCGCGCAGACCTTGCAGGGCGTTGCCTGCAACGCTGTTCACAGTGTCGAGGCTCGATGCTGCCGCGCGATCCTGAGCACACGCGACAGGACCGACAGCGACGACATTCCCCTGACCCATGAGACGCTCGCCGAGATGTTGGGCGTGCAGCGCTCGACCGTGAGCAGCGTCGCCAGCACGCTGCAGCGGGCGGACCTGATCGTCCAGGGTCGAGGAACGATTCGTATCACCGATCGGGATGGATTGGAGGCAACGGCATGCGAGTGCTACCGCACGATCCGCGAGAGTTTCGAGCGGCTGCTGCCGGGAGCGTTCCGGAGCGACGCGGGGCGCTGACGATGCAAGCCCACGTTGAACACGGCAAGTTGATGGAGAAAGATTTCTTCACCTCTGTCGGCTTCCCAACAGACGAGGTATCTCTACCTTACTATCCTTAAGCTCCATTAACTCTAGGTTAGTTAGAGGAACGAGATGCACGAAATTAAGTTTCAAAAGGATAAAACTGATAACGGGGCTACCCTGCCGAGAATTTACTCACCCATGTTCCAACCCTTGCTGCAATCTCTCCTTGCAACCTTGGCTGATATCGATTTCGACTATGAGCAGGAGCGCGAGAAGTTATGCAGCACCTCACCCAACTCCAACCTCAAGATCCGCGCACTCGAGAAACTCAAAGCCCGCCATCGCGAGCGGCGCGAACCCTACATTCAACAACTCGCCGTCCTGCAGCAACGTATGATGGATCTTCACGCGTCGTAAAACCTACTCATCTCCAGTGCAATTCATAAGACCAAGCACGGAGAACGACAAAATTTCCCGGGGCACAAGCACGCGATGCACCAGGTCGCATCGGTGCGGTCACAAGACCTGAGCATACTCAAACTGCTCTCGAGGAATCGATCTCATGACCGAGGAAGAAATTGAAGTCGTTGCGGAAGAATTGGCCAAGATCGGCGGCGTGGCCTGGTATCCGGGCCGGGAGAAAGGAAACCTCATCAGAGTCGTCTGCGACCGATATCGCGACCGGGCCCGACTGGCGATCGAAGCGCTCGAACGTTACCGAGCCGCCCGCGAGGCGTCACCGATCCAGGACAACGAGAGAGTCCCGGACGTCGCCGTCCAGCGCAGCACATACAATGAGGATATCAAGCCCGGATCGACCGTGATCTACCGTCCGCCAGGAGACCGCAGAGCCTATCCCTGCCGCGTTGTCGAGATCGAGGGCAACCGCGCCTATCTCGCCCCCATCCTCAGGGCCTGCACGGACTGGGTCTCCATCGAGCACCTTGTCCCGTCCCGGGAAGCGGACAAGGCCGTGGCGCACGAATGAACGAACCGGGCGGCTAAAGCATCGTCTGGTGCGGAAGCCGCCCTCCCCGTCTCACCGAGACCGTCTATTGCGGCAGCTTGGTGTAGGTCCCACCCTTCCAGACATTGATGTCGTATTTCGGATCCTTGATGTCGCCCTTCTGATCGAAGCTCACGGGGCCGATCACTGTGTCGACCGTGTTGCTGCGAAGCGCCTTGGCCACCGCTTTCGGATCGGCGCTGCCGGCCTTCGCCATGCCGCCCGCCAGCGCCTGGACAGTGGCGTAGGAGAACAGCGTAAAGCCCTCCGGCTCGAAGCCGATCTGCTTGAACTGGGCGAGCGCTTCCTTCGCGGTGTCGCTGCCGCGGGCGTCCGGCGGGAAGGTGAACAGGGTTCCTTCGGCCCCAGGCCCTGCGACGGCCCCGAATTCCGGCGTCGCGATGCTGTCGCCCATCATCAGCTGGACCTTGTAATTCTGGTCCGCCGCCTGGCGCATGATGAGACCGCCCTCGGTGTGATAGCCGCCGAAATACAGGAACTCGACGCCCTGGCTCTTGAGGCGGTTGACCACGGCCGTGTAGTCCTTCTCGCCCGGGTTGATGCCCTCGTAGAGCACCTCCTTGACGCCCGCGGCGTTCAGGGACGCCCTCACCACATCGGCAAGACCTTTGCCGTAGGCGCTCTTGTCGTGAAGGATGGCGATCTTCTTCGATCCGAAGTTCTGCTTGATCCAGGGCCCGATGAATTTGCCCTGGGCATCGTCGCGGCCATAGAGGCGCATGATGGTGCTCCACCCCTGCTCCGCCGCCTTGTCGGTCATGGCCGGATTGCTGGAGGCGGGGCTCATCATCAGCACGTCGGCCTCCGAATAGACCTCCGAGGCCGGGATCGACGATCCGGAGCAGGCGTGGCCGTCGACGAACTTGATGCCCTCCGCGACGATGCGGTTTGCGATCGCAACCGCCTGCTTGGGATCGCAGGCATCGTCATAGACCACGATCTTCACGTTCCTGCCGTTGACGCCGCCCGCCTTGTTGACGGCCTGCGCCGCGAGCTCCGCGCCTTTCTTGAGCTGCTCGCCGATGGTGGCCACCGACCCGGTCATCGGGCCGGCGACCGCAATGGTGATATCCTGGGCTTGGGCGAAACCCATCGAGGCCAGCAGGGCCAGGACGGAGAGCTGACAGGCGTTCCCTGGGTTCATGATCTGCCTCCCTTGCCGCTTCAGGCGGTTCGGGTCCGGAAGCGGTCGATCTGGAAGCGGGAAATATCGTTTGCCGGCGTTTTGCCAAGGGCGAGATCGGCCAGTATCTCGCCGATCACGCTCGCGAACTTGAAGCCGTGGCCCGAGCAGGGCGAAGCCAGGACGACCCGCGGATCGACGGGCGACCGGTCGATCACGAAATCCTCGTCGGGCGTTCGGGTATAGATGCAGGTGCGCATCGCCCTGAGAGGCCCGTTCGCGTCGGGCATCGCGAGGGCGAGCATCCGCCTGATCTGCGCCTCGTCGGCCACGTCCCCGTCCTGCGACAGCGCATCGGCGTTGGCAAGCACGGCTCCCTTGCGGTGGGACGCGGTCTTGACGCCCGTGCCGGCGAAGTCCGGAAACCCGTAGCAGGCATCGTTCTCGGATTCGAGCATGAAGACCGGGCAATTCTCCGGCGTGTAATGGGCGGGCCGAAGCGGCGAGAACCAGCCGAGCACCTGTCGCGTCAAAGTGAGCTGCGGCCTCAAGTCGGGCGCGAAATCGCCGATCCAGGCTCCCGCCGCCACGATCACCGATCCGGCCTCGATCGTGCCGGCATCGGTTCGCACGCGGATGCCTGCACTGAGCGGCTCGATGGCGAGAACCCGCCTCCCGGTCCTGACCTCGGCGCCGTGGCGCTCGGCCTGCGCGACGAATTGCTGAATGGCGAGTTCAGGCCGCAGGAATCCGGCATCCGGCTGAAACAGGCCGGTCCAATGGGACGGAACGCGAAAGGCGGGGAAACGCCGGTTGATCTCTGCCGCACCGAGAATCTCGTGTTCGAGCTGGTGCTGCCGCGAGGCCTCAAGCGAGCCCTCGACCACGGGACAGCCCGGATAGCCAGCTTCGAGCATTCCGGTCATCGTCAGGATCGTCCGTCCGCAGAGCTGTTCCAGCTCGCGCCATTTCTCCAGCGCGCGGCGTGCCAGCGGAACGTAGGACGGATGCTCGAAATAGGAGAGCCGGATGATCCTGCTCTCGCCATGGGACGAGCCCTTGTCATGCCCGGGCTCGAACTGCTCGATGCCGATTGCACGCTTTCCCTGGCGAGCAAGTTCGAAAAGAGCAGCGCTCCCCATCGCCCCGAGCCCGATCACCGCCACATCGAACGCCGCCATCGACCGATCCCTTAACTTCGACACTATCAAGCGTCACATTCCGTAGCGGTTGATCGCACGTCAATGCGATCCACCGCGAAGAGACGCAGCGGACAATCGTTCAAGCCGCCGACCGCCGCAAGACCGACGAACACATGGCTGCCCCGAAGCGACAGCCGGCTTGTGGAACCGTTTCGGCTCGGCTGCGGTTCTTGTGCATTACACACAGGGAGGATCGACATGAGCCGTGGTTTTCCATCCATGACTGCACTTCTCGGGCTGCTTGCCGTCGCCGGCTACCAGAACCGTGACAAGATCGCCGAAATGCTCGGCGGTCTCACAAACCCGCAGGGGGGACAGGGCGGCACGGGTCAAGCGCAAGGCGGACTCGGCAATCTCGGCGGCTTGGGCGGCCTTCTCGGCGGTCTCGCGGGAGCGGGCGCGGCCCAGGGTCAGGGCTCCGGCGGCTTCCTGAACGGCGGGTTGGGCGAGCTTCTCGAAAGCTTCAAGCAGAACGGCCAGGGCGACGTCGCCGATTCCTGGATCGGCACCGGTCCCAACAAGGAGGTTGCCCCGCCACAGCTCGAACAGGCCATCGGGCCCGATGTACTGGACACCCTGGCGCAGCAGACCGGCCTGTCCCGCGAGGAGATCCTCGCCCGCCTGTCGCGTGAGCTGCCGCGGGCGGTGGACCAATATACGCCGGAAGGCCGCATTCCGACGGCTTGAGTGCAGTCCAAAAGAGGGACAACGCAAGGGGACGGGGCGCTTACCGCTTTCGTCCCCTGAAACTTTATCCTTAAGGACCGGGCGCCTACCTCTATCGCTTCCCGCCAGACCTTTCGCATTCGGTTAGCCTGTTCAAGCCCGGTGGGGGAACCGGGCATGGAGGGGTTGATGCATACAGACCGCTTCGTGGTCTTCAAGCTGCAGGACGAGTGGCTGGTTACCTATTCCGACCGGAAGCAATCGGCATTCGCGACGCGCGAGGATGCGGAACGCTCGGCCTTCGATGCGGCGGATTCGCTCGCATCTCACGGCCGCACCGTCTCCGTTCTCATCATCCCGGAAGAATCGGACCCGGCATCCGGGCCCGCCGCACAGGGGAAGGAGGCCGAGCGAAAGCGGAACCTGAACTGACGTGCCCCTGCCCGCACTTCCTTGAATTCCAATGGCTCGCTTGTCGGCGGCCCTTGAGTTAGAGTTTTGGGACCGATGCGCACTCACCGGCGGGATGTCTGCGATGCTCTGGGCCAGGAAGGCAATCGACCCCGCCGAATGGGGGCCGACACAGGATCAGTTCGAGGAACTCTTCGTGAAGCTCGGAAGCCCGAAGCAGATGATGCTGGTTGCCTCCTTCGACGTCGCCTCCGGCAGTTCGACGCTTCTGATGAGCCTGCCCAGCACGACCTTCCTCGGCTCCTTCACCGGCTTTGAAATGGTGCTGGAGAGCGAGCTCCCTTCCGAGGCGGCACTCCTCGTCGGTCGTTCCGACGAGGTCGAGAAGCACTTCCGCTATCCGGCCCGCAAGCCCAGCCTCTAGCGCCGTCAAGAAGGAGCATCGAATGAATCCCAAAAGTGCAATCCACTTTTGGGTCCGATGCTCTAGAGCCGGCTTCGTCCCCAAAACATTCTCCGAGAGGCCAGCCAGCGGCAAGCTTGGGCATTGGTTTGCCACAATTCCCCGCCAATAGCCTAGGTCGTTCGCACCATCGGCCAGGGAGAGAAGTGTGACCGCAGCCCACGATTTCGATGAGATGGTGGATCTTCTCGCGCTGAGCCGCCCGTTCGAGCGGACAGCCGGCTCGGCGATGGCCTGCAAGATCGCCACCCTGCCGCTGCGGGATGCGGTCGCTCTCGTGGTCGAGGACTGGGCGGACGACAAGTTCCGGCAATTGAGCGCGGTGATCGTTCGCCGCTCCGGCCCGGCTATCCGCAGCCTGGAGGAGATCCAGCACCTCTACGCGGCCGCCGAGCCGACGCTGGCCTGAACACGGCGCAGGGCAAGGATTCCCGCGCCGCCTCCCCGGACGACATAGTGCCCGCCATTTGGGCGCATCGATTCATATTTCACCAGCGCCAACCCTTTCCTCTCCGGAGCGATCGGGGTCTTATGACCGCGGTTCGAACGGCTGAAAGGAAACCCGGTGGAACTCGACGAAGCACACAGCGCCTGCCCGAAATGGTTTCCCGTCTTCCTGTCCGGCATCGGGCTGGCTAGCCTCGCCCTCTCCCATCTGTTCTGGTAACGCGGTGCAGCGGATCCGGGCGATTTTCGACCTTGACGAAAGGACCCCGTTCGCGTCTATTGCGCCACCTGCGAAGCAGGGTCCAACCCTGCACCATTCGCCTGGAGACGTGGCCGAGCGGCTGAAGGCACTCGTTTGCTAAATGAGCATACCCCAAAAGGGTATCGAGGGTTCGAATCCCTCCGTCTCCGCCATTTTCAACTATAACCGACTGAAAATATTCAGCTTTCCGAAAACCTTGGCGCTTCGGCCCAAGCTCGGTTTCGATCTGCGGCCCAGCATGGGCCGAACTCACGAGACGGTATTCTTCAATCCGGCGCCTGAAGGCGATAGCCGACGCCGGTCTCGGTGTGAATGAGGGAAGGCTGTTCCGGATCGTCCTCGATCTTCTGACGCAGTTGCCGGATATGGACGCGCAGGTTCTGGGCCTCGGCAATGCCGCCCCAGACCGCGTGGATGATGAAGCGATGGGTCAGGACCTTGCCGGCATGCTGAACCAGGACGCGGAGAATCTCGTACTCGCGCGGCGACAGCTTCACCTCCTGGTCATGGACGGTCACGATCCGCCGCACGAGATCCATTTTCAGGCCGCCGACCTGGAAAATCGGCCGCTCGCCCTGCTGCTGCAGGCGGTGCCGGATGGCGACGCGAAGGCGGGCGATCACCTCCTTCATGCCGAACGGCTTGGTGATGTAGTCGTCCGCGCCCAGTTCCAGGGCCTGGACGATGCCCGCCTCGTCGGTGCGGCTCGACAGGATCAGGATCGGGAAGGTCGAGCCCGTTGCCTGAAGTTCGGCCAGCAAATCCATACCGTTGCGGCCCGGCAGGCCAAGATCGAGCAGCATGACGTCGGGCGCGGACGCTTTGATGGCTTCCAGCGCCTCCTCCGCGCTGCCGGCCTCGTGGACCTGATAGTCCTGCGTCGCCAGTCCCGCGCGCAGGAGGCGCCGGATGGGCGGTTCGTCGTCGACGACGAGGACCTTGATGCCGGGTGCCGTCATGCCAATTCATCCCCTGAGCGAGCCTGTTCGACGACGGGCAACCTCACCGTAAACACGGCGCCGCTGCGGTCTGTTCGGTTTCCCGCCACGACAGTCCCGCCCATGGCCTCGATGAACCCGCGGCAGATCGGCAGGCCGAGACCCGTTCCGGCGCGGACCCGATCGCCCTTCCGGGCGCGATAGAACTTGTCGAAGATCCTCTCCAGATCCTCTTCCGGAATCCCGTCGCCCTCGTCCAGCACCTGAAGCACCACGGTGCTCTCCTCTTCCCAGGCCTGTATGAGAATGGTCGAGTTCGGCGGAGAATACTTGGCGGCGTTGTCGAGCAGGTTGAAGAGCACCTGCTCGAACAGCACGGGATCGACAGCGACCATGGGCAGATTGGCGGCAAGGTCGATTTGGACACGGTCGTTCGACAGAACCTTGCGCGCACGCTGGAGCGCGGCACCCAGCACGTCGCTCAGGTCATTGAGCGCGATGTTGGGAGCAATCGCTCCCGATTCCAGGCGCGTCATGTCGAGCAGATTGGCGATGAAGCGGTTCAGCCGTTCCGCCTCGTCCTGCACGGTCGCAAGCAGATCCTCCTTCGAATCCTCGTCCAGATTCGCCGCGTAGGCCTTCAGCGTTCCCGCCGCTCCGATGATCGCCGCCAAGGGGGTCTTGAGATCATGCGAGATCGAGGTCAGGAGCGCCGAGCGCAAGCGGTCGGATTCCGCCATGAGGCGGGCGCGGTCGACGTCCTCGACGAGACGGATGCGTTCCGCCGCCTGCGCCGCCTGATCGGCCAGGGCGTGGAACAGGCGCCGCTGCTCGGGGGTGAGAAGGATCCCCGGCCTGTCGCGGTCGATGCCGATCACGCCCACCGTGCCACGGCTCGTCCGCATGGGAATGAACAGCCGCTTCGCACCCGGCAATGTGTCCGAGCCGCGCCCCGTCTCCCGATCATGCTCGAAGGCCCATTTTGCTGCGGCGAGGTCGGCCTCATCGAGCAGATCCTCCGGTGGATATCCGGACTTCAATTCCAATTGATCCTGCTCCGGCATCAGGACGACGACACGCACCTTGAGCATCGACGCGATCTGGAACGAGGTCGCCCACAGGAGATCGTCCAGAGTGCCGACCGTCGAGAGCTTGCGACTGAAGAGGTAGAGATCGTCGGTGGTCTTGGCGCGCTGGCGCGCGACGATCGCCTGGCTGCGTACCCGCGCGGTCAGATTGCTGGCGATCAGGGCAACGAGCAGGAAGAAGAAGAACGCGATGACGTTCTCGGGGTCCGCGATGGTGAAGGTCTGGACCGGCGGCAGGAAGAAGAAGTTGAAGGCAAGCACGCTCAGCGCGCTGGCATATAGGCCGGGCCACAGGCCGAAGGTGACGGATGCACCGAGAATCGCGGTCAGGAAGACCAGGGCGATGTTCTGGACGTCCAGGAAGCGGTCGAGGACGATTCCCAGCGCCAGCGCTCCGAGCACGAAGGCCGTGCTCGCGAGATAGGAGCGCGCGTCGCGTTCCGCATGCGCGGGCAGAACCCGCCGCCAGGTGGACTCTTTCTTCTCGTCGCGAAGCGCAATGACATGGACGCTGATCTCGCCGGCCTGCCGGATGATGTCGTGGGCGACGGATCCCCGGATCATCTCCTGCAGGCGCGACTTGGCGGGCTTGCCGATGATGATATGCGTCGCGTTGTGGGTCTCGGCATAGCGGACGGCCTCGCTGGCCACGTCGCGGCCCGGGATCGTGACAGCCTCGCCGCCGAGCCGCTCCGCAAGCCGCAGCGTCTCGTTGATCCGGTCGCTCGCGGCATCGGAGCGCCGGAGGGACGCCGCCGTCTCCACGTGCAGCACAGTCCAGGGCGCCTGAAGCCTTTCGGTCATGCGGCGGGCATAGCGGACCAGTGCCTCGCTTCCGAGGGCATCGTCGATGCAGACCAGGATCCGTTCACCCGCGGCCCAGGGGCCAGGGATCGCGTTGGCCTGCATGTGGTTCAGGAGCTGCGCGTCGACGCGCTGGGCGGTGCGCCGAAGCGCGAGCTCCCTCAGAGCCGTCAGGTTGCCCGGCGAGAAGTAGTGAGCCACGGCGCGTTGCGCCGTTTGAGGGACGTAGACCTTGCCCTCGTTCAGTCTCTGGATGAGGTCCTGAGGTGTGATGTCGATCACCTCGATATCGTCGGCACGCTCCAGGACCTCATCCGGCACGGTCTCGCGCACGCGGATGCGGGTGATCTGCGCCACCACGTCGTTCAGGCTCTCGACATGCTGCACGTTCATCGTGGTGAACACGTCGATCCCGGCCGCGAGAAGCTCCGCCACGTCCATGTAGCGCTTCGGGTGGCGGCTGCCCTCGGCATTGGTGTGGGCGAGCTCATCGACGAGGGCGAGCGCAGGCCGGCGTTTCAGGAGCGCGTCGAGATCCATCTCCTCGATGCGATGGCCCTTGTAGTCCAGCACGCGCGTCGGAACGATCTCGAATCCCTGAAGCAGAGCCTGCGTTTCCCGGCGGCCGTGTGTCTCGACGACGCCGATGACGACATCGACGCCTTCGCGCCGCTTGGCGGCAGCCTCCGTGAGCATCTCGTAGGTCTTGCCCACACCAGGTGCAGCACCCAGGAAGACCTTGAGGCGCCCCCTGCCCTCCCGGCTTGCAGCATGAAGCAGGGCATCCGGCGAAGGCCTCAGGTCGGAGGACAGGCGGGGCTCGGGCATGGTCTCAAACGTCTCGCGGGCAGCCCGTGAAGGGCCGCCCTTTCTCGCATTACCCGTTGGCGCGGTCGAGGGCGAGGTTGAGCTTGAGAACGTTCACACGCGGCTCGCCGAGAAGGCCGAGCATCCGCTCCTCCACGTGCTCGGCCACGAGCCGCCGGACCCGATCCTCAGGCAGGCCGCGGGCCGTGGCCACCCGCGGCACCTGGAACAGGGCCGCCTCCGGCGAGATGTGCGGATCGAGACCGCTGCCGGAGGTCGTCACGAGATCGATGGGCACCGCCTGGCCCGGGTTCTCGCGCCTGCGGGCCTCCACATCGCCTTTGATGCGGTCGATCAGGGCCCGGTTGGTGGGTGCGAGGTTCGAGCCGCCGGAATTCGCCGCATTGTAGGGCACGGACGCCGTCTTGCTCGGATCCGCGGGATCGGGGCCGACCGTCGCCGAGGGGCGGCCGTGGAAGTAGCGGTCGCCGGTGAAGTTCTGGCCGATCAACTCGGATCCGACGACTTGGCCGTTGGCGGTGACGAGGCTGCCATTGGCTTTGTCGGGCAGGACCGCCTGGGCGATCCCGGTCATGCCGAGGGGATAGAGAAGGCCCGTGATCGCCGTCATGGCGAGGATCATGACGAGGGCGGGACGAAGTTGACGAAGCATGGTGCTTTCCTTTTTTAGGCGAGGCCGACGGCACTGATCGCGAGATCGATGGCCTTGATGCCGATGAACGGGATGACGATGCCGCCAAGGCCATAGACGAGCAGGTTTCGGCGCAGGAGCGGCCCCGCGCCGACGGCCCGATACTTCACCCCTTTGAGGGCCAGCGGGATCAGCGCGATGATGATCAGCGCGTTGAAGATGATGGCCGACAGGATCGCGCTCTCCGGAGTGGCGAGGCCCATGATGTTGAGAGCGCCGAGCTGCGGGTAGATGCCGGCGAAGATGGCCGGAATGATCGCGAAATACTTGGCGACGTCGTTGGCGATCGAGAACGTCGTCAGCGAGCCGCGCGTCATCAGGAGCTGCTTGCCGATCTCGACGATCTCGATCAGCTTGGTGGGATCGCTGTCGAGATCGACCATGTTGCCGGCCTCGCGGGCTGCCACGGTGCCGGTGTTCATGGCGACGCCGACATCGGCCTGCGCGAGGGCCGGCGCGTCGTTGGTGCCGTCGCCGCACATGGCCACGAGCTTGCCCTGCGCCTGTTCGGAGCGGATGAGCTGGAGCTTGTCCTCCGGTGTCGCCTGGGCGAGGAAGTCGTCGACACCGGCTTCCGCCGCGATGGCCGCTGCCGTCATGGGATTGTCGCCGGTGATCATTACGGTGCGGATGCCCATGCGCCGCAACTCGGCGAAGCGTTCCCGGATGCCGCCCTTGACGATGTCCTTGAGCTGGACCACGCCAAGCAGACGCCCGTCGCGGGTCACGGCGAGGGGCGTCCCGCCGGCCTTCGCGATCTCGTTGGCGATGGCCTGGATCTCGCGCACCTGCTCGGGGCCTGCGTGCGGTCTGAGGGCCTGCACCGCGCCACCGCGGGCGACCGGGATCGCGGCATTCACGGAAGCGAGAATCGAATCCACGGCGCCCTTGCGGATCGCGCTGCCGCCGACATCGACGCCGCTCATGCGGGTCTGCGCCGTGAACGGCACGAAGGTCGCGTGGAGCTCGTGCATCTCGCGGGCACGGATGCCGTACTTTTCCTTGGCGAGCACGACGATTGAACGACCTTCGGGAGTCTCGTCCGCAAGCGATGCCAGCTGAGCCGCATCGGCCAGTTCCTGCTCGCTCACGCCGCGGACCGGGCGGAAGGCCGTCGCCTGTCGGTTGCCGAGGGTGATCGTGCCGGTCTTGTCGAGAAGCAACGTATCGACGTCGCCGGCAGCCTCGACGGCGCGCCCGGACATGGCGAGCACGTTGAAGCGCACCAGACGGTCCATGCCGGCGATGCCGATTGCCGACAGAAGCGCACCGATCGTGGTCGGGATCAGCGTGACGAAAAGCGCCACCAGCGCGATGATCGGGATGGCGCCGCCCGCGTAAGCCGCGAAGCTCGGGATCGTCGCGACGGCGATGACGAAGATGAGCGTCAGGCCGGCGAGCAGGATGTTGAGGGCGATCTCGTTCGGCGTCTTCTGACGCGAGGCTCCTTCCACCAGTGCGATCATGCGATCGATGAAGGTCGAGCCCGGCGCCGCGGTGATGCGCACGCGGATCCAGTCCGACAAGACCTGGGTGCCACCGGTCACGGCCGAACGGTCGCCGCCCGACTCGCGAATGACGGGCGCGGACTCGCCAGTGATGGCGGCCTCGTTCACCGATGCGACGCCCTCGATCACCTCGCCGTCGCTCGGGATGATGTCGCCCGCTTCGACGAAGACGAGATCACCGACCTTGAGCTGCGCGCCGGGAATGAGCTTGTAGTCGCGCCCGGATGCACCTGAGAGCAGCTTGGCCTGCGTTTCCGTCCGTGTCTTACGCAAGGACGCGGCCTGTGCCTTCCCCCGGCCCTCGGCCACCGCCTCGGCGAAGTTGGCGAAGAGCAGGGTGAACCAGAGCCAGAGGATGATCTGGAACGAAAAGCCGAGGCTCGCCCCACCCGTTGCAAGATCCTTGAGGAACAGCACGGTCGTCAGCGCCGCGACTGTCTCGACGACGAACATGACCGGATTGCGGATCATGATCCGCGGATCGAGCTTGGTGAAGGCTGCACTCAAGGCAGGAACGATGATCTTTGAGTCCACGAGAGAAGCCTGAGAGGCTCCGCCACGGGATTGAGCGGTGTTCATGGATGAACTCCTAGGGAACTTCAGCTGACCAGCCCTCAGGCGGTGGCGATGCGGATGATGAAGTGGAACAGGCCAACCACGGCCATCATCCCGACGGTCATCGTCAGGACGACGGCAATTGGACTCCAGGCTTTGGCCCGCGGGCGGAAGCGAAGAACCGGCTTGGCCATGCTAGCCTCCGACCGAAAAGGTCTGCCCGGCGATCATCGAGAGATGCTCGACGATGGGCCCGAGAGCGAGGGCCGGGAAGAAGGTCAGGCCGCCGACGATCAGGATGACGCCGACGAGGAGGCCGACGAACAGGCCGCCATGGGTGGGGAAAGTACCGGCGGAGACAGGTACGGTTTTCTTGGCCGCCATGGATCCGGCAATCGCCATGGCCGGCACGATGACGAAGAAGCGTCCCATGAGCATCGCAGCGCCGATGGTGAGGTTGTACCACAGGGTGTTGCCGGAGAGGCTGCCGAAGGCGGAGCCGTTATTCGCGGCACCCGAAACGTAGGCGTAGAGCATCTCCGAGAAGCCGTGCGGGCCGGGATTGCCGATCGAGGCAAGACCGGTGGGCAGAACGACAGCCAGAGCCGTGAAGCCCAGCATGGCGAGCGGCAGGCACAGGATGGCGAGGATCGCCATCTTGACTTCCTTGGCCTCGATCTTCTTGCCGAGATATTCGGGAGTGCGTCCGACCATCAGGCCCGCGACGAACATGGTCAGCACGACGAAGAGCAGCATGCCGTAGAGACCGGCGCCGACGCCGCCGACGACGATCTCGCCGAGCTCCATGTTGATGAGCGGGATCAGGCCGCCGAGCGGCATGAAGCTCGAATGCATGGCATTGACCGCGCCGCAGCTCGCTGCCGTTGTGATCACGGCGAACAACGCGGACATAGCGGTGCCGAAGCGGACCTCCTTGCCTTCCATGTTGCCGCCATCGACGCCGAGCGCGTGCACCAGCGGGTTGCCTGCGGCCTCCGCCCAGTATGCGACGGCAACGCCGACGATGAAGATCACTCCCATCGCGCCGAGGATGGCCCAGCCCTGACGCTGATCGCCGACCATGCGGCCGAAGACGTTGGTCAATGCCGCGCCGATGGCGAAGATCGACACCATCTGGATCAGGTTGACGAGGGCGTCCGGATTCTCGAAGTGATGCGCGGAATTGGCGTTGAAGAAGCCGCCGCCGTTGGTGCCCAACATCTTGATCGCGAGCTGCGAAGCCACAGGCCCGACGGCGATCGTCTGCCTGGCGCCTTCCAGCGTCGTGGCATCGATGTAGGCGGACAGGGTCTGGGGCACGCCTCGTGCGACGTAGACAAGCGTCAGCATCACGCAGAGCGGGAGCAGCACGTAGAGCGTCGCGCGCGTCATGTCGGCCCAGAAGTTACCGACACTCTTCGCCGATGCCCGCGAGAAGCCGCGGATCAGGGCCACCGCCAGCGCGATACCGGTCGCAGCCGACACGAAATTCTGGACGGTGAGGCCTGCCATCTGCACCAGATACGACATCGTGCTCTCGCCGCCGTAGTTCTGCCAGTTCGTGTTTGTCATGAAGCTGGCGGCGGTGTTGAACGCGAGATCGGGCGCGACCGCGCCCATGCCCATCGGGTTGTAGGGCAGCACGGCCTGGAAGCGCTGGAGCGCGTAGAGAGCAAGAAATCCGAGCAGGTTGAAGGCCAGCATGGCGAGCGTATAGGTCAGCCAGTGCTGCTCCTCGCGCTCGCTTGTGCCTGAAAGCTTGTAGAGCACGGTCTCGATCGGGCGCAGGATGGGTGAAAGGAACGTGTGCTCACCGTTGAACACGCGCGCCATGTACCAGCCCAAGGGCTTCACGAGCGCGACGACGATGGCGCAGAAAACGAGGATCTGGATCCAGCCGTTGATGGTCATAGCTGTCGCCTTTGTCAGAACCGCTCAGGCCGAACGAGAGCGTAGGTGAGGTAGACGAGAAGGCCGACGGTCACGAGGCCTGCCAGGGTGTAGTCGAGGGTCATGACAGAATCCTCAGAGCCGGTCGCAGGCGGCGGTATAGGCGACGGCGAGGCCGAAGAAGCCAAGCCCGAGCGCGAGCATCAGGATGTCCATGGGTGCATGCTCCATGCATGAGGCGCGCCGCCGGAGCGCGGCACGCCGGTGCTGAAGACATGTCGAAAGCCGTATAAAGATTCGAGAGAGCTGCCCGATGGCCGGTATAAAATTGTTATAAAGATCAGGCCGTGCGAAAGGCTGGTGCGTAGCCGGCATTCATTGGACCGGCAGGGCTCCGGCGAGCGTGAGATGACGGGGGAACGACGCCGGCGTGTATTCCTATCGGATCAGGCGCGTGATGGATGCCTTCATCGCGGCCTGTCATTCAGGTCGAATGCGTCTGCGCAAACGAAAAGGATCGGCCTGCGGCCGATCCTTCCTCGCACGATAGAGCCTGCTCAGCTCTTGGGTGACAGCTGGAAGCGCTCGCTCGCAGCTCGCTCCACGGCTTCGCGGGAATAGAGCAGCGGAACGTAGTCGCCGGTTGCCCAAAGTGGCGCCAGATCGCGATAATGGGGGCTATAAGGATTGCCGGATTGACCGGGCGTGTTGATCGCGCGGCTGTTGTCCCAGCTGCCCACATCCAGCACCATCCGGAACGACGCGCCGGACGTCACCTTGAAAGTGGACGTGCTGTAGCCCGCGGCATGAGGCACGTTGTTGCCGCCGCCCATCACGAGCGGGCCTACGGTCATCTGCGCCTGCGTGGCCTTGTCGGCGAGAGGCTTCAGGGCATGGCTGAACTCGGCCTGATGGAGATTACCCCACTTCCATTGCGCCATGTCGTCGCCCAAAAGCTTGCCGACTTCATCCGCGGCGGCGGCAAGGCTCTGAAGCAGGATCTTGTCGCGCGCGGCGGCCTGATCCGCGCCGAGAGCCTGATCGGGCTTTTCGAGATAATCGACAACAGCGGAGAGACTGCCATTGCCGACGATGGCGCGCGCAGCCTCCGGCGCCGTTGCGGCGACGGTGGCACGCCCGAGATGCTTGCTCGTCCACACCTCGAAGAGCGCCGCCGCGGCACTGTCGGCCGTCTCGCGCGCATCCCAGCTCTGCATCAGCTCGAGCGCCGCCCCTTGCCGCGGGTCCTCCGAACGCAGGGGCTTGAGCAGGGCAAGGAGCCTTCGCCCGAGCATGCTCGTATCGTCATTCTGCAGATCCATCGCATCGGCAAGGGTGAATTTCGGCTTTGCCCGAAGAACCTCCTCGATGCGCTGGAACCTTGCAGGATCGGCCCATTGATCGAACCCGATCCTGCGTTCGTTGATCGGATAACCGGGAGGAAGATTGTTCTGGTTCGCGGTTGCGAAGAAGCCCTGCGAGGGATTGTATGCTTCCGGCAGGTCGGACATGGGGATGAACCCCTCCCACTCGTAGCGCCCGTCGCCGGGTACGGGCATCAGGCCGTCGTAGCTGACGCGCTTGGGCGTGAGACCGCCGGGAATCCAGCCGATATTGCCATCGGTATCGGCATAGACCTGATTTTCGGACGGCGCTCCCCAGCGATTCATCGCCTCCAGAAAGCCGCTCCAGTTCTGGGCGGTCATGTAGTCCGACGAGCCGAAATAGGCGGACGTGCCGGGATCGAACCAGACGGAGCGCATGGCGAAGGCCCGCTGCTTGGCATCGTCCTTCGCCAGCACCGGCCCATGGCGGGTGAAGAGCAGATCGACGGTGCGGGGCTGCCCGCCTTTGACCTCGATCGTCTCCCGCACGACCTTCATGTCCTCCCAGCCGTCGCGGAACTTGTACTGGCTGGAATTGGCCGGGTTCAGCTCGTAGGCATAGAGGTCCTCCTGATCGATCGCAAAGATCGTCAGGCCGAACGCGATCTTCCCATTGTGCCCGATGGAGATGCCCGGCAGGGCCGGCTCGCCGGCTCCGATCACCGACATGCTGGGCGCGTTCAGATGCACGATGTAGCGCAGAGACGGAACGCCGTGAGCGCGGTGCGGATCGTTTGCCAGGATCGGCCTCCCCGTCGCGGTCCGTGAGCCCGAGACAACCCAGTTGTTCGAGCCGATCCGGTCGATGTTGGCCATCGTCTCATTGAGAAACTCCTCGTGCGCATCCAACGAGGCCTTTTTCTGTGGCGCCGAGAAAGTGACATCCTTGGTGCCGAGTTCGTAGTCCTTCAGGACATCCTTCGGGATCGAGCACGGGTCGAGGCCCGCAGGGACGGAGGTCTGCCAGTCGGGCTCGAATTTCGTGCGCAGGCGATCGGCATCGAGGCCGGCGGCGCAGGCAACCTGCGCCCGCCTGACCTCAGATACGACGTTGCGCGTCAGGCCATGGCTGCGAATGCGGACGACATCCTCCGGCTTCCACAGATCGGGCTGCGTCCCGGCGATTCTGAATTCCACCGGAGCGGGCTGAGTTCCGTCGCGAACCTCCTGCGCGAATGCGTTGACGCCTTCGACGAAAGCTTCGGTGTAGGTCTTGGCATTCGGCCCGTAGGCAGCCCATTCCTTGTCCATGTCCCCGCGATAGAGGAACAGACGCGCGGCACGATCCTGCTCGACGTAATCGGGCCCGAAATCCTTTGCCAGTAGCCCGAGACCGCGCTTGCGCCAGAGATCGATCTGCCAGAGTCGGTCGCGTGCCGCGTTATATCCCTGCATGAAGAACGCATCGTGCTGGTTCGCAGTGTAGATGTGCGGGATGCCCCAATGGTCGACGATGATTTCAGCCGGAGCCTGCAGCCCCTTCACCTGCTGCGATGCAGATCGCACCGCGCTCGACATGTCGGCATAAGCGGGAATGGCCGTGCTTGCGAGAAGTGCGCCCACATAGGGCATCAGGCATGCGGTTCTGGTCAAAGCTCTCATCGAGTTTTCCTCCCTGAGCGAAATCGATCGTCCCCTTTTTCTCCAGAGCTGGAGCGGCGTTTAGGGAATCAATCACATCCGATGCTCGGTCCAATGTCGGGCAACGGACAATTGCAATCCGAGAAGGTCTGGTATCGGATCGATGACGCTTTCCGTCGGAGACATCTGCACTAGGTCTGCGCACTCGCGACGCAAGCACGTGATCGGTCCGCGGCAGGTATGATCAGACCGTGCTGGAACCGCCGCTGCGTTCGGACAGCGCGGCGCCGATCTGCTCGACCAGTTCCGCGATGAGCCCCGTGCTCTCCCAGGCGTAGATGGAAACCATGATCGCGGCTTCGTCGCTGAACGGCATGTAAGGCCTCACGTGGCGCCCGAGGGTTGCAGCGACCGGGAGCAGCGTTATGCCGAGACCGCCCTCGACCGCGACGAGCACATTGTTGAGGCTGCTGCCTGAAAAGGCGATATACCAATGGCGGCGCTCGCGCTCGATGCGCTCGAACATGGTCTCGCGGTAGAGGCCGCCGGGAGGGAAGGTCACGAGGGGCATAGGGTCGGGCCAGGCATCCGGAGCGTCCCTGCTCTCGAACCAGCCCGTGGACTCGCTGAAGCTTGCCCGGCAATCGTTGCTGGGTGCCGGCTCCTTGACGACGACGATGTCGAACTCGCCGCCTCGGTAGCGCCGGGTCAGGTCGCGGCTCAGCCCGGCGCTGACATCCAGACGGATCTCCTGGTGGCGCTTGGAGAACTCGCCGAAAAGCCGGGCCATGGGGCGGCTGAAGACATCTTCCGGCAACCCGATGTGAATGGGCGTCGTGCCGGCCGGATTGCTCAGGGCCGCCGTCGCCTCCTGTTGAAGCGTCACGATCCTGCGGGCATATCCGAGAAGGCGCTCTCCCGCGGCGGAGGGCCGGATGGGACGGGCGTCCCGGTCCACCAGAATCTGCCCGACCGCCTCCTCGAGCCGGGCCAGCTGCTGGCTCAGGGTCGATTGCGTCATATGCAGACGCTCAGCCGCCCTGGTGAAGCCCCCGGCTTCAACGATTGCAATGAAGGCTCGCAATAGGCGTGGATCCAGCATCTGCCCCTCGTCGGCACGCGGCACTTGCCATTCAATAAATCAATAATTGCGATCTGAACATTTAATTTCCAGATGCTACGGGGAGGCGCTATCTTCCTGACATTGCAGCAAAGAATTTTGGCGGCCCGAGCGAGCTCCTTGAGAAGGAGCGGCGATCGGCAGTCTTGTAACGGCCGAGCCGGGACTGGGCAGCTGACGCCGGCTCGAATGCTGCCGACCATCTCGACGACAAGCAGAGAGGAACGCCCCGTGCAAAGTGCAAACCACCAAAGCCGCAGAGCCTTTCTTCGCCATTCCGGTGGATTGGCAGCCGCGTCCACGATATTGGGCTTGAGCGGCGCGCAGACCGGAGCCGCTGAGGCCACCGCCAACACGGATAAGTCCCATCAGCAGATCATGACCGTTACCGACAGCCATTACTATTTGACCGACGTGCGTCTCGAGGAAGGCTTCGAGTATGACGGCGAAGTGGTCGTCGGCACCCGGACCGGAATCCGCACCCTGGAAATTCAGAACGGTCGCATCAAGGCGGTGCACGGCGCGGATGCCACATTGAATGCAGCCCTGCCGCGCTACAAGGCGCAGAGCAACCTGCTTCTGCCCGCGTTCCGGGACATGCATATCCACCTCGACAAGACATTCTATGGCGGCCCTTGGCAGGCTCCCCTGCCCCGTCAGGGCAAGACCATCATGGACATGATCGCGCGGGAGGAGGTGCTGCTTCCAAAACTCCTGCCGACCTCTCAGGCGCGTGCGGAAAAGCTGATCGACCTCCTCCTCTCACAGGGCAGCACGGTGGCGCGCAGCCACTGCAACATCGATCCGGTAAGCGGATTGAAAAGCCTGGAGCATCTGCAGCTTGCACTGGCCAACTATCGCGACAGCTTCGAATGCGAGATCGTCGCCTTCCCGCAGCACGGGCTGCTGCATTCCAAGGTCGACGGGCTGATGCGCGAGGCCATGAAGATGGGCGCTCATTATGTCGGCGGTCTGGATCCCACCAACGTCGACGGCGCCATGGAAGCATCGCTGGATGCCATGTTCAAGATCGCGCTCGACCACGACAAGGGCGTGGACATCCATATCCATGAAACCAACCCCGCCGGCGTCGCCGCTCTCAAGTACATGGTCGAGACCGTCGAGAAGACGCCGGCTCTGCGCAACCGGCTGACGCTCAGCCACGCTTTTGCCCTCTCCACTCTGCGCCCGGAGGAGCTCAACGAAATGGCCGGGCGCATGGCCGCGCAGGGCGTGACCGTGGTGTCGACGGTGCCGATCGGACAGCGGGTGATGCCGCTGCCGCAGCTGCGTGCAAAGGGCGTCAAGATCATGACCGGCACCGACAGCGTGATCGATCACTGGTCCCCGTTCGGTAGCGGCGATATGCTGGAGAAGGCCAATCTGTGCGCGCAGCTTTACGGCGGCAGCGACGAGTTCCGCCTCTCGCGCGCTCTCGCGATTGCCACCGGCGACGTGCTGCCGCTGAGCGACGAGGGAGCGGTGGCGTGGCCGAAGCCCGGCGACGCGGCCGAATTCGTTCTGGTCGATGCGAGCTGCTCGGCAGAGGCTGTTGCGCGACGCTCGCCGAGGCGTGCAACCTTCCATAAGGGGCGGTTGGTCTATGGCGCTGTGGAGAGTGTCTGAGGCATCGATTGTCGGCCGAGACGTTTGGAGCGTCGGATCCACCTTGGGATCCGACGCTCTACGCATTGAAGAGCGCATCGTTCCCGCAGAGGGTTGATCATGCATGGACGTCTCGCCATCTCGCTATTCGTTGCACTCGGAATGATGGGCCATTCGATGACAGCTGTTGGACAATCGACCGGCGGAAAGAATCTGTTGAACGCCGTCACGAGCAAGGACGTCGATGCAGCGCAGGTTCAACGCCTCCTGGCGCGGGGTGTCGACATCGATGCCCGGGACGAGTACGGGCGCACCGCCCTGCTCATCGCGACCCATGGCAACAGGATCGAGATCGCGCGGGCCCTGATCGAAGCTGGAGCCGATGTCAATGCGAAGGATCGGATCGACGACAGCCCCTATCTGTATGCCGGCGCACGTGGCCATCTCGAAATCCTGAAGATGACGCTCGCGCACGGCGCGGACCTCAAGAGCACCAACCGCTATGGCGGCACGGCCCTCATCCCGGCATCGGAGCGAGGCCATGTGGACACCGTCCGGACCCTGATCAATGCGGGAGTCGACGTGGACCACGTCAACAATCTCGGTTGGACCGCTTTGCTGGAGGCGATCATCCTGGGTGATGGAGGCGAACGCCACCGGCAGATCGTCGAACTGCTGGTCAAGGCAGGTGCCGACGTCAACCTGGCCGATCGGGATGGCGTGAGGCCGCTGCAGCATGCGCGCAGCCGCGGCTACAAGGGGATCGAGACAATTCTGGTGTCTGCCGGCGCCCGATGATCGAAGGCGCCGATCCATCCCAGCTTAGGGCTCTTCGGCAAGGATCTACGTTGTCGCTTACCCTGCCCCTTTACTGCGTCGACTCACCCGGCAGGAGCGCATCGAATTGCTCGGCCGTCAGGTAGCCCGTGACCGCGGCGCTGCGGCTTCTCTGATAGCCCATGATCGCTTCCCGGGTCAGCGGCCCCATGATTGCATCGATCGGGCCGGTATAAAGACCCATCTCCCGAAGCCGCTGCTGAATCAGGCGACGCTGCTTTTGTCCGAGTTGTGAATCCTCGATCGCCGCCACCGCAACGGGCGCGTGCCGCAGGCTTTCCGCCTGGGCGGCCGCAATCTGTGCCTGGGCCTCCACGCGCTTGGCTTCCTGCTTTGCCTTCTCGGCATCCGCCTGCGCCCGCTCGACATCCGCCTGGGCCTTCTTGGCATCGGCCTGCGCTTTCAGGACCTCCGCCTGTGCCCGTTCCGCCCTGAGCTGCTCATCGCGGGCACGGCTTTCGGCCTGTTCGCGTGCGCGACGCTCAGTTTCGAGCTTGCCTTCGATTTCATCCGATTTCTGAACCGATGGTGCCGGCGTCGGAGATATTGCGGCAACGGTCGGGGCAGCGGGCGCGGGAGCCGGTTTTGCGAGACTGATTTCGTCGACACGCCCGAACACGGCTCCCTGGCCGCCATTCGAGGCGATCCTGACTGCCTCGTTGAGCGACGGGCTCGGCTGTTGGAGCAGCTTGGCCAATGCTTCAGCGGCCTGCTCACCCGCAGCGTCGATGCGCGATACGGGGATGCGAGCCGAGCTGGAGAATATGGTGACCGCATTCTTCGGAGGATCGCTGGTGAACTGGGGCCTGGCATCCAATCCCTCGATGGCGCTCTCGAAGGTCGGCGACGTCATGAAGAAGAACACGCCGCCGGTCTGCGCTCGCCCGACGATCTGCGCGATGTTGGTGGCGGAGAGTGCGCGGGAGAGAAGATCGCTCGCTCGTCCAAGTTCGGTATTGGTCGTCAGGAAAAATGTCTGGCCACCCCATGCTACGCCGTGACCGATCAGGACGACGAAGGCGAGATCGGCCCCTTCCGCCTTCGCTGCGAAGTCGCGCAGATTGGCTCTGGCGGTCGCATTGGTCGGATTGGGACTGACGATCACATCGAAACCGCGCGCCTTAAGAGCGTCCGCGATTTCGCCCCCCCGCTTCGTGCCGATGCTGGATTTCGGAAGCTTTTGATAATCTTCCGCCGTCAGGACGATTGCGACTCTTCCGGAAGCATGAGCAGTACTAAAGCTCAGCAGCAGCAAAGAAACCGCAAAGACGACAAATAAACCCAAAGTCAGTATCGGATGCGGCGGACTAAACTCTCCCGATGTGCTTTTGCGCACAGAGGATCGGCCTGCAAATCCACCTGCTTGACCGAAATGCATGGCACGTCTCCAAGACTTGCATTATCATGAAATCCGGTAGTTGTTACGCGCACTAACCTCTCGAGCCGTTGGAGATATCCAGTGGGATTACGGCTGAAATTCAATATCATTCTCGCCGTCTGCTATCTGCTCGGACTCAGCTTATCGATTTATCCATTTTATCAAATATCCAGGCGGGAAGCCATGGAACAGCTGCAGTCGCAGATCGATGTTCTGCGAGCGCAGGCGCTGTCCATACGCCGTTATACCTCGGAAGAGATTCAGCCACTGCTGGCCGAACACTCAAGCATCCAGTTCCTGCCGCAGACCGTTCCCTCGTTCTCGGCTCAAACGGCATTCCGCAATTTTCGAGGATTCTACCCCCAATTCTTCTACAAGGAAGCCGCACTCAACCCGACGAACCCCGCCGATCTTGCGCGTGATTGGGAACGGGAGCTCATCGAGAAACTCCGGGCCAATCCTGAACTGACGAAGGATGTCAGCTTTCAGACGATCAACAACCGCTCTCATTACACAGCGACCTATCCGCTGGTCATCAGAGACGAGTCCTGCCTGACCTGCCATTCGACGCCTGACAGGGCCCCTACCTCGATGGTTGCGCTTTATGGCAACAAGAACGGCTTCGGCTGGAAGCTGAACGAGACGATCGGCGCACAGATCATTTCCGTGCCCATGGACATCGCAGAAGGATCGATCTGGCGGAACCTAGGATTATTTGTCGGCACATCGAGCCTGATCTTTCTGGTCCTGCTGGTTCTGCTCAACGTCCTGCTGAACAGGTACGTGATCAGCCCGGTCACGCGAATGGCGAAGACGGCTGAGGCCGTCAGCATGGGCGACGCCTCCGTAGCAGAGTTTGAGTATCCGGGTTCGGACGAGATCGCGTCGCTGTCACGTTCCTTCAACCGCATGCGCAGGAGCTTGGATAGCGCATTGAAGATGCTCGAAAAGTGACCAGTGTGATTGATCCCTGGCCTAACAGAACCAGATTACCGCTCGTCAGGGAATTTTCTCCGATGACCGCAGACAAGGATCTGAGGACAGGCAGTGGCCAAGGCGAGGTAGGCGGCGGCATGCCCACCAGAGTCGGCAAGTATCGCCTTGACCAAGTGATCGGCCGCGGTGCCATCGGTGTCGTTTATAAGGGCTACGACGAGCAGATCGATCGGCCCTTGGCGATCAAGACGCTTCGTCCTGAAATTCTGGAGAACCTGAGCGAGAACGACGAGCTCCTTCGTCGCTTCGCCACCGAAGCGCGCTCCGCAGCACGGTGTCTGCATCCGAACATCGTTACGGTCTTCGACTTCGTCGAGCAGGATGGCGCGCCCTACATCATCATGGAATACGTCAATGCGGGAACGCTGGAGAATGTGATCCGGCGGGGCACGCTGTTGCCGATCAGACAGGTAGGCGAGATCATGGCCCAGCTGCTGTTCGCACTCGGCTACGCGCATTCCAAAGGTGTCATCCACCGGGACGTCAAGCCCGCCAACATCCTCTGCCCTTCCGCAGCCTCGATCAAAGTCTCGGATTTCGGCGTGGCGCATGTGGAAGCGCTCGACCTGACGAAGCCCGGCGGCATCCCGATCGGAACTCCCAACTACATGGCACCGGAGCGTTTCCTCGGGCGTGCTGCGGATGTGCGTGCGGATCTCTTCTCTGCAGGGGTCATCCTCTTTCAGATGCTGACCGGCGCGAAGCCCTTCATCGCGACCGATCTGCCCGAGCTGATGCGCAAGCTGATGAACGAGCAGCCGCCATCGATCAGGACCTATCGTCCCGAGCTCTGGCCGGAAATCGATGCCGTCGTGCAGCGTGCTCTGGCTCGAAACCCCGAAGATCGCTTCCAGACGGCGGACGAGTTCGTCGTTTCACTCAACACGTCGATCGAGATGCGCCCGAGCGCCGACCTGCCGCCGCTCGATCTGACCGAACTCTCCCATATGCCTGGGAAGGAGCAGCCGTCGACACCGGCAAAGGAAAACCTCAATCAAACCATGGCGGAGGTGCTCACTCCCACTACGATCGACGCCTTGGGGCGGTCTCTCGCGCATTCGCTCGGGCCGATCGGTCACCTCCTGGTGAAGCAGGCATCGCACGAGACGATGGACATCGATACGTTCCTGGAGTTTCTCGTCGGAAAGATCAGAACCGAAGCCGAGGCGACCACCTTCCGCAGGACGGCTCAGCAGATGCTGCGTGACGACAAGGGTTTCAAGATCGCACAGATGGAGGCCGTCATCTCGCAAGCCGAGATTCGGGAGGTGACCGAGGTGCTTCTGCCGCTCATCGGCCCCGTCGCTCCAATGCTGGTCGCGCGGCAGGCCGAGAAAGCCGTCGGTCGTGACGATTTCTACCGCCGCCTTTCAGACTTCATTCCTAGCGATCGGGACCGCGCGAGCTTTCTCAAGATTCGTGGTAAACTCAGTGAGACTAAACAGTGACACGTAGGTTCTCGATGAAAGAGTGATGGACAATCTGGCGCCCGATGTACCGAATCCCTCCGCCAAGCGCATTCGCCGTCTTCGAGCAGTCTTCGCAGCGGATATGGCCAATTTCGGCGGTTTGGTTTCCGTCGACGAGACCAACACCCTCGATGCCTTGTGGGCGACCCGGCGCATTGCGCGCGAGGAGCTTGCGACCCATGGCGGGTGGCTCTTCGGAATGCCGGGAGACGGTATCTTCGCCCTCTTCGAGAGCGCCGTCGATGCCGTTCGCTGCGCACTCGAGACGCAGGCCCGCCTCGCGGCCATGACGAAGTTCGATGCGGTCCGCCTGCGGGTCGGCATCCATCTCGGCGACGTTCTGTTTCAGGACGATCTTCCTTTCGGCGAGACACTTGTGATTGCGGCGCGTCTCGAAAGCCTCGCGGACCCCGGAGGCATTCTCGTATCGGCGGCGGTCATGGAAGCGGTGGCGCCCCGTATTTCGGCGACCTTCGGCGAGCGCGGCGTGTTCGACCTCAAGCACAGTCCACGCCGGATCACGACATTCAGCGTGGAAATGTCGCCATCCGGGGCTGACATGAACGCAACCGCAAGTCTGGTCGAACCTCTCGACAGAACCGTGCTCTCCGTACCTCGATCAGAATTCGGAACGCCAGCGAGAGCGGAAGCGAGCGTGGCTCCGCCATTTCCGTCTCCCCCCTGCCCCGAGCCCCAGACCATATCGCTTCCAAAGGCGGTTCCGCTCGTCGTACCCGTTCACGCCGCGGATCCGGCTCCGCTCCCTGGCGATGACGCGATGCCGGAGAACCCTCCTGCCCCCGCTGCTCCAGCCGACTCAGCAGCACTTCAAGCCTGCCTCGTCGAACTGACACATGCCTTGACGATCTATCTCGGTCCTGTTGCCGGCTTGCTGGTCAAGCGCCATGCCGCGAACCTGACGGATCTGACGAAGCTTGCCGAGGATCTCGCCCGCGAGATTCCTGCGAAGGACGAGCGCATGCAATTCCTCACGCGTGCCCAGCAGATCGTGGTGCGCAAACGCCATTGACGGCCTACTCGCCGAACTCGGCGATCTCATCGATCCGTTCGAGATCGTGCACGATCAGCCCGCCCCGATCCTGAGTGAGGAGCCGCTCTTCGGCCCAGCGGTTCAAAACCTTGTTCAGCCCCTCCCGCGACATCGCCGTCCATTGAGCCATCTCGCTTTGGGTCAGCTTGAGAATGACTTCGATCCCTTTCGGCGTGGTCTTGCCGTGGTCCCGGGCAAGATGTCCGAGGATCCGCGCGAGACGCTGAGGTGCCTGGCGCAGAGCGGCATCTTCCATCCGTGCACTGGTCCACCTAAGACGCCGGCACAGCAGATCGATCACGTTGCGGACGAGTTGCGGGTCCCGATCCAGGGCCTCGTAGAAGGTTCGGCGTGCAATGCTCATAAGGCGCGTCTTGAGCATGGCGGAGGAGCCGGCGGTGCGCACATCACCGTCGAGCATCCCGATCTCGCCGAAAACGGCGCCGTTCGTCAGAACGTTGAGCGTCACTTCGGCTCCCGCCGCCGAGACCGTCCAGATGCGAACCCGCCCTTCGGCGATCACGTAGAGTGCGTCCGACGTGTCGCCGACATTGAACAGCAGCTCGCCCTTCTCCAGAGTTCGATTCTGAGCCTTGCGGACGATCAGCTCAACGGTCGAAGGGTCGATAGCCTTGAAGATGTCCAGCGCTTCGAGCTTGACCGCGTGATTTGCGCCGGCCGTCGTACTGGACGGTTGAACCTCAGCCATGGTCGAGTTCCCACAAAGGCGGAGCACAAGGCCGTCAAGGATAGCGACGGGCGAGACGGCATGCAAAGGCTGTCTGCCGACGAAAGCCGGCCGGTCGCCAAGAACGCGAAAGGAGTGTGACGCAGTTCACTGCCTGCCGCCCACAGGGGGTGATACACCCGGGACACCGCGCCCGATTTCAGCTGGGCGATCCCTGTGATCGACCGATCGGGACGCAATCGAGGAGAGCCCGATGCCCAATTGCTACCCCGCCAGCCCGGATGACGGCTTTCAAGAGCGCCTTCGCGGCGGGCGAAACGACGTTCATGAAAATGGGGATCGAGGCTATTCTCCGGACCCCTATTTCAGCGGCCGCCAGGGCGACCACGGGAGCAGCCATGGAGATGCTCCTGTCAGCCCCATGCAGCCGCATGATGGCGGGAATCTTGGCTGGGGCGATTCCGCCTGGAACGATGCCGGTGGATTCGAATCCGTGCTTTTCGGTCATACGCCCGATGGCGGGGCCACCGCCGGAGGCTTCGCACCGGTCATCGTCTTCGATATCGAAAATATCGATATCGACTTCAACACGCTGATCCAGACCACGCAGATCCAGAACACGCTCGCCCTTCTGGATGCTTCCAATGGCGGCACAATCGATGTCGGAGGCAACGTCACCGCGCTCGGTCTTCAGTCGGCATCGACCGAGAATTCCGCCGGCTTCATGAACTTTCTGGACCTCTTCTCCTGAACGACGGCGACGCTCTCCATTCTGCGCCAAAGGCCCCGTTCTCGGGGCCTTTTTTATTCCAGCATAGTCCTTCAGGCATTCCAGCATGCCACCCAGATCGATCGAGAAGATCTTCAAAAAAATCTTCGAAAATCAAAAAAATCTATCGGTGTGATGCAGTTCACAGTCCCTGCCTGCGAAGTGGTGCAAAGTCCATTCATCGCCAACGGAGATCGAACTCAGGCGGTACCGGACGCAACACTTAACAGAGATAGGATAAGCTCATGGATCTCAACGTGAATGCCAGCCCGATCACTCAAGCTGCTTCCACCACCGCCGTCGGCGGCGCCGGCGTCCTCGGCAACGGTGGCGATGCCATCGCCGTGACGAACCAGGAAGCCACCAGCACCAACATGCAGTTCGGCGATCACGACCACTTCCCGTGGGGTGGTGGCCCCGACCTCAACGTGAATGCCAGCCCGATCCTTCAGGTGGCAGAAACCACGGCGGTCGGCGGCCCCGGCATCCTCGGCGACGGCGGCGACGCTCTCGCCTTCACCAACCAGGACGCAGACCTCTTCAACCTCCAGGGCTAAGTCTTATCCTTCCCGGAGCGCCATCGGCCAACCGCCGATGGCGCTCTTTCCATTTGTGATCGCGACCTCACCCCCATCCGGGCGATTGGGCTATCGGGCCGACATGGTCGCAGCGATGCTTGAGAATGCCGCCCTTCGCCCTGGCGCAGGACCAGAACTCCAATCTGAAAACATTGTGAAACACATCACAGCGCTCGGCGCGGGGATCATCCATGATCATGCCAGTTAAGCCAATGGCTCTCCACCTTGCCTGGCAGATTTCAGTTCGCGTGGATGACTCGTAATAAGGACAATCGCGATGAAGAATGGAATGAGGAACAGCGCTGAAACCCAGCTCCGTACCGCTCTTCGCACGCTCAAGAAGCCGCTGATCGGCATCAGCGCCATCAGCTGTATCGGGAATGTCCTGATGCTCACCAGCCCCATGTTCATGATGCTGGTCTACAACAAGGTCCTGTCGAGCAAGAGCCTTCCCACATTGGCGGCGCTGACCTTCCTCGCCCTGCTGCTCTATGCCTTCTATGGCTTGCTGGAGGGCTTACGCGGCAAGCTCATGGCCCGTGTCGGCATCACCTTCGACCATCGCCTCGCTCCGACCCTGTTCGAAGCGACGCTGAAACTGCCGCTCCATTTCGGGCCGCATGCCCGCAACCACGACCCGCTTCAAGATCTGGCAGCCATCCGAAACTATCTGATGGGTCCCGGCCCGGTCGCTCTCCTCGATCTTCCGTGGATGCCAATCTACTTCGCGATCCTGTTTTTCGTGAACCCGATTCTGTTCCTCGCGGCTGCAGGTGGCGCTCTGCTTCTTGTGATCCTGAGCCTGGTCAACGAATTCGTCATGAAAGGCACGATGAAGTCCGCATCCCAGGTGCACGCTGCGACGATGACCATTCTCATGGACGCAAGGCGCAACTCCGAGGCCGCCGCCGCCATGAGCATGGGAGACGACCTGTGCAAGCGCTGGGGCAGCGGATATGTGAACACGATCTCCCACGCACGCGATCTCGCGGATCATGCCAGCGTCTTCGGCGCCATTTCCAAGACGGTTCGACAGGTCCTGCAATCGGCAATGCTTGCGCTCGGAGCCTTTCTGGTCATCGAGGGACAGATGTCGCCGGGTGCGATGATCGCGAGCTCGCTCATCCTCGCACGGGCTCTCACGCCGATCGACCAGGTCATCGGTCATTGGCGCAGCACGTCGGCCGCCTGGCATGCTCTCAGCCGCCTGCGCTCCCTCACCTCCAAGCTTCCGAAGGCCACCCAGCAGCAGCACGGCATGCCGCGCCCGAACCATTCTCTGTCGGCGCGGGATGTGGCGATCGTGCCGCCGGGTGCGGCGGTCGCGACCGTCTCCGGCGTGTCGTTCGAGATCGAGGCGGGCGATGCCCTCGGCATCATCGGCCCGAGCGGCTGCGGCAAGTCCACGCTCGTCCGCGCCCTTGTCGGCGCCTGGCCGACGGCCCGCGGCGAGGTGCGCTTCGACAATGCACTGATCGGCCAGTATTCGCCGGATGCGCTCGCCGATGCGATCGGCCACCTTCCCCAGAGCATCGAACTGTTCGACGGAACGATCGCCGAGAACATCGCACGTTTTCGCAAGGGTACGACCTCCGAACAGGTGATCGAAGCCGCGAAGATGGCGGGCGTGCACGACATGATCCTCGCCTTCCCTCTGGGATACGATACGCCCGTCGGCGAAGGGGGCACCACGCTGTCGGGCGGCCAGCGCCAGCGCATCGGCCTCGCCCGCGCCCTGTTCGGCAATCCGTTCCTGGTGGTGCTCGACGAGCCGAACTCCAATCTCGATCCGCTCGGCGAGCAGTCCTTGAACGATGCCATCCACCAGATGCGCCAGGCCGGCAAGATCGTCGTCATCGTCGCCCATCGGCCGAGCGCGATCTTCGCGGCCAACAAGATCCTGTCGGTCCGCAGCGGCCGCGCCGAGATGTTCGGCCCGAAGGAACAGGTCCTCGCCGCCCTGTTCCCCCGCATCGGACAGCCGCACAAGCCGTCCCAGATGCCCGGCCAGCAGTCAGGAAACACGCCCGTCGTTCAATCTGGACTGGCCGTCGCCTCCTCGAACGAAAGTGAAGCGCCGGTCGCGGGTCAGACGGTTCGGTCTGACAATCAAGCCACCGCGACCGTCACCAGCCTGGATGCAACAAGGGCGCAGCGAGCCAATGCCCAGGTGAGCTGAAAACTGTGAACCGGATCACAGCGCTGGAAAGCGTGGTGTGCGAGCCTGCATGCAGGAACGAGCATAGGGCTCTCGGAAGACGTGCGAGAAGCAGGAGCCGGCTCGACCTGTCGCCGTGCAAGCGGCGGTAACCCATGCAGCGGAGCGCACCATGACCGAGTTCGAAGCTGACCTCGTCGCCAATTCCTCCTCCATGCGCCGGCTGATGCGCTGGTTCATATTCAGCTCCTTCATCGTGTTCTTCGGCATCGGCGGCTGGGCGGTGGCTGCCAAGGTCGACAGCGCTGTCGTCACGGCGGGCACCTTCGCGGTGGAGTCGAGTGCCCAGACGGTTCAGCATCTGGAGGGTGGCGTCATCGGCGCGATCCTCGTCAAGGATGGCGATCTCGTACATGAGGGGCAGGTGCTCGTCAGGCTCGATGCTGCCAAGGTTACGGCCGATGCGAGCATCTTCGAGCGCAAGCTGATCGATCTGACCGCCCAGAAGGCTCGTCTCGAGGCGGAGAACCTGGACCGCACGACGATCGAGCGGCCGAATGTTTCGATGCCCTCCAGACAGGCGGAGAGCGCCTTGAAGGCTGCTCTTGCTGCCGAGGAAAGCCTGATGAACGAGCGGCGCTTCACGCGGTTGAACCAGCTTTCGCAGCAGCAGGAGCGCAAACATCAGGTCGAGCGGCAGATCGATGGATTCGGCGAGAGATATAGGGCGCTCAAGGAGGAACTTGCCCAGGTGACAGCCGAGCTTGCCGACCAGCGCATGCTTGACAGCAAGGGCCTGATCCGACGCCCCGTTCTGCGCCAGACCGAGCGCGAGGTGAGCCGCCTGAAGGGCGAGATGGGCGATAACGAAGCCCGCGTTGCAGGCGCTCGCTCCCAGCTCACCGAAATCGAGTTCAAGATTGCCGAGCTGACCCGCAACGCCCGCTCGGAGGTCCTGAGGCAGCTTCAGACCGTCACGGCGGGTCTTGCCGAGACCGACGAGCAGCTCGCTGCCGCCCGGGACCGCCTGCAGCGGCTTGACATCCGGGCACCACGGACGGGACTGGTCCACGAGCTCATGGTGCATACGATCGGCGGCATCGTCGGCCCTGGCCAGAAGCTGATGTCGATCATCCCGAGCGCGGAGCCGCTGATCGTGAATGCGAAGATCCGGCCCGATGAGATCAACCAGGTGCATCTCGACCAGCCGGCGACCATCCGCATCAGCGCATTCAAGCTTCCCACGCCCTTGGAGCTGGAGGGGGTGGTCACCAACGTCTCTCCGGACCAGGTCGTCAGTGGCCAATCCGGACAGGCCTATTTTACCGTCAAGATTGCCATCGCAGCGGGAGAGCGGCGCAAGCTCGAGGGCAAGGAACTGACGCCGGGCCTTCCGGCAGAGGTTCTGATCCGCGGTGACACACGGCGTATCATCACCTATCTGACCCAGCCCCTCACCGACAAGATCGGCATTGCGTTCCGTGAATAGCAGCTCAGCGCGCGGCTGAACTCAGAGCCGGTTCAACTTGCGTGGAACCGGCTCTCCTCTTTGCTTTGCCGTATTTTTTACGGCGAACCGGATCCACTTCGCCGAAAATGCTCTAGCCTCTCGGCGACGGCACGGAAACCCTGTGCCGTCGCAAGCACGAATCGGCGTGGCTGCGGCCTATCTTCAAATCGGCTTCGGTCGAGATCGCCTACCCAGTTCGCACCCTCGTCATGGCGGAGAGAAATCTTATAAGATCCGCCAGGTCAGGACGCCGATTATCCCGACATCGAGAGGCGACCATGAACAGGGCGGAGCGAAGCTTTTCGCGCCGAAGCCGTTCCGGGCGGGGACGGCAGGCTAAATCGGTCAATCTTGCGCTCCAGGGCGGGGGAGCCCACGGCGCCTTCGCATGGGGCGTGCTCGATCGCCTGCTGGAAGAGGAAGCCATCGCCTTCGACGGCATCAGCGCGACCAGCGCGGGGGCCGTGAACGCGGTCGTTTGCGCCTATGGGCTGATCGAGGGAGGACGCGAAGGCGCGCGCCGGGCATTGCAGGAGTTCTGGCAACGGATCTCGTGCACCGCGCGGCTGAGCCCCCTTCAACCTTCCTTCCTCGATCGCTTCACAGGCAATCGCAGCCTGGATCACTCGCCTGCCTTCCTTTTCTTTCACATGCTGACGCAGGTCGTCTCGCCGTACGAGCTCAATCCGTTCAACTACAACCCGCTGCTCGAGGTGCTTGACCAGGTGGTCGATTTCGAGCTCTTGCGGCGCAATCCCCAGGTCGATCTGTTTCTCTCTGCCACCAATGTCCGCTCGGGCAAGATACGGGTGTTCGAGAACCACGAGATGAGCGCCGAGGTGGTTCTCGCATCGACCTGCCTGCCCTTCATATTTCAGGCCGTCAAAATCGACGAGGAGTACTACTGGGACGGAGGGTATATGGGAAACCCCGCTCTCTTCCCCCTGATCTACCGCTGCGAGTCCTCCGACATCGTGGTCGTTCACATCAATCCCATCAGCCGGCCGAGCGTTCCGACGACGGCCGCCGAGATTCTCAACCGGATCAATGAAATCAGCTTCAACTCGTCTCTGATGAGAGAGGTGCGAGCGGTCGAATTCCTGAACAGACTTGTCGACGAGGGGCGTGTCCTGACCCCCGATATCAGGCAGGTGCGCCTGCATGCGATCGAAGCGGATGAAGTCATGCAGCACCTCGGCGCGGCTTCGAAACTGAATGCCGATTGGGATTTCCTCACCGAACTGCATGCCATCGGCCGCGAGAAGGCGAACGCATGGCTGCAGGGCGACTTCGCGAAAGTCGGCAACCAATCATCCATCGATATCCGCGATAAATATCTGTAGGCGCGCGATAGCGGACTAAAGCATAGGACCCAAAAGTGGACTTGCACTTTTGGGATGCTTCCGATGCTTTCTATTTGAATGAGAGCATCGATCCGGCACGAGCGGATGTTTGTGACCGCGTGCACAGAAGAGGGAAACGGAAAAGGTCAGTCTGATCCCATGAGCGATCGAGCCAACGGGGATGTTCCCTCTCAACCCGGTCGCACCATCTCCCGAGGGAGGCTGAAGTGGGAAGACGCCTTTGGATCGCTCTGGCCTCGCTCTTGCTGGCAATGAATGCGGCCGCTGCCGGTCCGCGTCTCTATCGGGACAACGAAGCGCCTCCCCTTGCGGGCTGGGTGGAGTTCTGCAGCGGCAACCCGGAGGAATGTATCGTCGATCGGCGCGAGGCCGAAATTCTGCCCTTCACGGAAAGCCTTGCCGCCCTCCTCTCCTCCGTGAATCTTTCCGTGAACCGCGCCCTGATACCCGTGACCGATCAGAACCATTGGGGCATCGTCGAGCGGTGGAGCTATCCGACGGACGGAATGGGCGATTGCGAGGATTATCAGCTGCTGAAGCGCAAGATGCTGCGCGAAGCCGGTCTGCCGCAGCGTGCCCTGAGAATGACCGTCGTGATCGATGAAAACGGTGAAGGGCACGCGGTTCTGACTGTCCGCACCGATCGCGGCGACCTCATCCTCGACAACAAGACCGACGAGGTTCTGGAGTGGTTCAAGACGAACTATCGCTACATCAAGCGGGAAAGCGCCGAGGCGACAGGTTGGGTCTATCTCACGCTCGAACCTGCCGGGACCGCCCTTACGTCCTCTAACGAGAAGTAACCTTTCACCCCCTTTTTCAATCGCTGCGAGGTCTGATGCTGTCGGCCACCGGCAGCATCGCCCTATCGACGATCATCCCGATGAGTCAGTTTGCGTCTGGGTCGCGCTCGGCGGCCTCTTCCTGCAGCCGCGGCGTATCGACGATCCTCACGCGGGCTCGGCCCAGCTCCACGACCCCGAGCTTCCGCCACTTCTGCAGCTGCCGGTTGACCGTTTCGCGGCCCGCACCGACAAGAACGCTGAGTTCTTCCTGAGTGATGTCGATCTCTTCGCCAAAATCCTCGGCGAGCTTCAACAGGCGTCGCGCCAGCCGGGACTTGAGCGACAGCAGGGAGGCCTCCTCCAGCCGCTCGCTCGAGAAGCGGAGGCGCTCGCAGAGCAACTCGATGATCCTCGTCGTGATCTCCGGCTGACGCTTGAGGAGTTCCTGAAAGTCGCTTCGCCGGATCACGAAAAGCTCGGTTTGGCCCGAGGCCACGGCATCCGCGCTTCTGGGATGCCCGTCAAGCAACGCTATCTCGCCGAACACGTCGCCGGGGCCAAGAATATTGAGCGTGAACTGCCGGCCGGTATCGGTCGTCGTCGTGATCACGATCTGCCCCCGCCTGACGCCGTAGAGAGCATCTCCGGGGTCGCCTTTCAGAAACAATGTTTCTCCATCGAGCACCTTCCGAGGCGTGCATAGACTCGCGATCTGTGCGATCGCGTCGGACCCGAGAGCAGAGAAAAACGAACTAACGGAGAGAGCCGAGAAAAACGGCGAATCCTTTTGGACCTGTTCTCCACCGAGACGCATCCTTGCGCCTCCCTCGAATGACTTCGCGAAGGGAACTCGCAATCCGAGCCGAAAGCCAGGCAATTATATATGAATAAGGGATTCTCTCAACCGGTGAGGACAAAGTTCAGCCTCGGGAGTTGACGAAGGATGGGCGCCGCCTGAGGGATTCTCGCGCTAAGAGGCTACCGACAGGATTTCGCATGATGAGACCAGCTGGAATTCAATCCTTTCCAGCAGGCAAGCTTGACGGATCCGAGCGTCCTTGCACCGACCCGCTCCATTGTTACTGCTTCGCCGCGGTCAGTTCCTGCAGGACCCAGCGTCGTGCGCGCCGCATGGCGGAGAGTTTCGAGCGCTTCATCACGACCTCCTGGCGAACTGACGGGGATGGATGACGATTGCCGGCTCGGCCCTGTGGATGGCAGGCCGGATCGGAACTGAGACGATGAGCGGCTGGTCGGACAGTCGATCCAAGACGATGAGAACCATGATTTCCTCCTGAGTTCCTTCGTATCCTCGCCGAACCCGGCATCTGCTTCTGTGACCGCGGTCACAGAGAGGGAATGGCTTAGGCAGCCAGCGAAACCTGCATACGGGTGAGCCTCGTCACATCCAGCACTTCCTTGCCCGACAGCACGACCGGTCGCGGCCCGCGGCCGTTCACGGCAATGGCGTCGGCAACGAACAGAAGAGCGAGGATGCAGAGGATGCGACGGGACATGATCGGGCTCCTTGTGAGTCCGACCATGCCATTGGGTGCTCCAGGCAACCGTGATCGCGGTCACAGAAGCCGGGAAGAGCGTGTGCGAGAGTGTATCCATCGAAATGGAGGCACACATGTTCTATCTGTACTTTCACTGTGCAGGCCCCGGCGAAATCCTCATCGATCGCGAAGGCGCCGAAGTTCTGGACCTGATCGAGGCCCGCGACCGGGCTCGCGACCTGGCCCGTGTCTTCGTGGAAAAAGCCTATGGCACACGGGATTTCTCGGATTGGCATGTCTATGTCAGCGATGAGGACGACGAGGAAATGCTGCTGATCCCCTTCTCCGAGATCATGCCGACCATTCACTAGCGAGGGACTCGGAGGGCAGGAACCTCAGCCCCTCCATGGTGTGCTTGAACACATCGGCTTTCGAGGCCTATGAATGAAGCCATCTCTTCCCGCGCATCGGCCGGCAGGAACTAAAACGGACCTGGGATTTCTCAGCTTTACACCGTCCAGCTTCGCGCTTGGCGTCTGAAACGCCCTCGGCAGGCGCAATAGTCACGGCAACGCTTTCATCATTCGGAAATGAGCCTTCACGCTCGCTGAAAGAGCTCGGCTAGATTGAGCGCCTCGGAAGACGAGACCGGCGGGCGAGCCAGTCCGCCTGCTCTGCCAAGTGGCGCCATCGGCGTGCCATTGATCGCAGTTCCGCACGCACCTGCGCACGCAAATACGGATCCTCTGTCAGACGATCCGCCTTGGCAGCTTTCCCGCTGCAGCGCCGACTGAGATTCATGATACATCCGCCATCCCGAAGTCCCAGGCGCCGGGGTCAAACTCGTTCGAAGCGTGTGCGTTCGGTCCTGACAGGAGCCTTCGGGTTGTCGGGAACAGAAATGGTCACCTGCTGACCGGTCCGAGGATCGAGAATGGTGAGTGTCATCACAAGCTCCTTCAATTGAACCCATGATGATCTGGAATGCATTCTCCTTCAGTGACGAAGGTCACACAATTTCGCCGTGTGATGCAGCACACAGTCAATCGGAAGAGACTGGGCTAAAGTCGATGATGTTCCTCCCCTGTCAACTCAGCGCCCCGGTTCAACCTGGGCGCTTTTTCTTTTGCGGTCGGCATGCGCTCGAGGCACCGCAGAACCAATCTCCCCCATCTCTGTGACGAGCCTCACGGTGGCAAATCCTCTCTCTGAGTAAGGTCGGAAGGTGCAAAGGCCATTTCAGAGGAGTTGAAAAATGACGAAGTCTCACCGCGTTCGATTGCGTGCAGTGCTGCCCCTGCTTTTACTGGGTGGCATCACGGCCGCGGAGGCGTGCGATCCTCGGGTTACGACACGTCCCGGGGATCTCTGGGGCAGACCGGATTATGTGGTGCGGGATCACCGGCGACCGGTTGAGTCCTATCCCGGAGGCGTGGTCGTCACCACCACGTCCCGCGGCCCGATCGTGCGGGATCACCGCTCGCCCCCGATCATCCGCGATCATCGCCGGTAACGCTGCCCACAGGCAGCCCCGGCGCTCAAGCATCGAACCCGAAAGTGGATTTCACTTTCGGGTTCGATCCGATTCTCACTCCGTTAGGCAACGTGTCGTTCGGAGCAGCCCCAGATGGCCCGGCGGTCGCAACCTTCGACTGCCCGGCTTTTCCATTTGGCAGGCATCTTCTGATAAGCGGTTCGGGAGCCGAACAGGAATCCGTATTGCTTCGCTTGGCTGGAAGCCCGACATTCACATCCGATTGGCGGATGGCCGCATGCCGAGGGCCTGCAAGATTGGCTTCCGTCGATCGGGATCGATCATCGTTGCGCCAGCGGGACGCGCCGCCGTGCGAGCTCCCGCTCTTCCGCATCGAAATATCGCTGAAGCCAGATATAGGCCTCACGAACCAAGGCCCTTCGCTTCGCAGGATCTGTCACCTTACGAGACAGTACCATCGTGTTCATGTAACGGGCCCAGTATCGCGTGCACTTGTCCATGGCATCCACTCCAGCGCGCCGAAAATCCGCATTGCACTTTCATGCCTCAAAGCGGGAGCGGCATCTGTAACCGGCATCACAGAGCCGGATGCTTCAGCAACTTATTTCGACCGGACCGGGCGTAATTCCGAGTGTGACGACGGGCACAGTACCAGGCCGATATTTCGTCAGAATGGATCTGTCCTTGAACGGGAGCACATCATGAAGCTCAATCGAAAGTCCTTCGTCTCCGTCCGCAAAAGCGACTGCAAGTCGGTCTTCGACTCGATCTATCTTCGCGAAGCGGTGTTCCGCAAAGCCGTGACGGCGGCGGAAGTCAAAGCCGGGATTCTGCCGCGAAAAAGCGATTGAAATGCTGCTGGCGATTGCGAACAGGAGCAGGATCTGGATCATCAGGTCCTTCAGCCGAGAAGCATCAACACCCATCAATGAAGTTATCTGAGTGGCATTTACAAGCGGCAATGCGAATGCCGATCGTGACGGACCGGTTCCCAATCAAGCACGTGCCCGGAAGATGATGCGGAAGTTCTGAAATTCCTGGCTCCTGCCAGGAGATTTCGGCTCAGACGGAATATCCACGATAGCGGTCGGAGTCTCGCTTTGGGGGGCGCAACATCATCATTCGGCTGCTGCCCGATCAGCCGGACTTGACGCCAATCAACTCACGCGCCGCCAGTACCCTTCGATCGGGATCAGAATTCCCTGACGCTCTTCGGTCGAGAAATGCGGATAATCGTTGCCCCGCGTCCAACCGCCGTTACCGCCAGGAACGAAGTGCAGATACGCGAACACGATATGAGAGATGACCCACATGCCGACCTCCTGATCTTCATCTATGGTATCGAGAGAGAGCGGCATGCTCTGAGGTGAAAGTCACACAAAGGGGCGCAAACGGTGCCTCGAGCCAGGAGGGATATTCGGCCGACTTGATTGCCACCTTTCCATTATTCTCGTTGTTGCCAATCCTAAGCTCATGATACGACGCTGGCGAACCTTTCGGGCGAATGGAGATCATCGTGACAGATATCCGGCGCATCGGCGTTGCCGCGCGGTACAGCGACCTCGTCATTCTCGGCGATACCGCACATTTTTCCGGCTATGTCCCGGAGAGCAGCGTAGGTCTCTCCGTTGCCGAGCAGACGCAAGATATCCTTGCGCAGATCGAACAGTCGCTCGTGGAGATCGGCAGCGACAAATCCAGGCTTCTGCGCGCGACGATCTGGCTGGCGGACATCGCCTCCTACGACGAGATGAACACGGTCTGGGACGCCTGGGTGCTGCCGGGGCAGGCTCCGGCGCGGGTCTGCGTCGAATCCCGGCTGGCCGATCCTGATTACGCGCTCGAGATCCAAGTCACCGCGGCGATCTGATTCTCAGCTTCCGATCGTTTCCTTGCGCTTGCCCGCTCCGGAATCCGCCTTTGCGAGAGCGCTCAAGCGCTTGCGCTCGTAATGCTTGGCGAGGCGCAGGTGGCGCCAGGTGGCGTAGTTCATGGCGATCAGGAAGCCATAGGTGCCGCGCAGAAAGTGCAGCCGCCCGAAATAGGCCTTCAGGAAGTTTGCCGGGAACTCGAAATAGACCCGCCAGGTGGGGATCGAGACCCCCCTCACCTCGAGATCGACGGCCTGCTGGTCCGTATAGCTGTTGAGCTTCGCCAGTTGGTCGCCGAGGGAGCGCACGGAGCGATGGTGCACGAGACCCTTCAGCTTGCCGGTCTTCGTCCCCGGCTTCAGGTCGACCCGGTCATGCACGAGGGAGGAGGAATACCGGCCGGCATCCCGGCGATACAGCCGGATGGGCGCGATCCTGTAAGCGAGAGGATGCGGCTCGCTCTCCCCGGGGAACGTCTCGGCGATGCGGATCCCATAGGCTTGGCGGGGCGGCTCCCCCTGGGCGAACAGGGCCTTGATCTCGGCGAGCAGCGTCGGGGAGACCTCCTCGTCGGCGTCGAGGTTCAGGAGCCATTCGTGCCGGCACTGATCCTCGGCGAAGCGCTTCTGCAAGCCGTAGCCCGGCCAGGGATTGTAGATGACGCGGGCGCCGAGTTCTTCGGCCACCGCTTGTGTCCCGTCGGTCGAGCCGGAATCGACCACCACCAGATCGTCCGTCAGGCCGCGGACGGCGCGGATCGTCGCGCCGATCCGGTCGGCCTCGTTCTTGGCGATGATGAAGACGGAAACAGGAAGCATGGCAACGGGTGCCTAGCCGCCTTGCCGTTTCCTGGCAAGGGCTTTGGAACTCCAGGTCGGCCTCTGCGCGCCTAGCGCCGTTTCCACTTGCGTGGAATCAGCGCTCTTCTTTGCTTGGCCGCATTTTGGGACGGCGAACCGGATCCACTTCGCCGAAAAATGCTCTAGGCCTGAGCGAGAAGCCCTTCCGCCGCCAGGGCCTGCTTCACCATCGGCCGAGCGGAGATGCGGGCCATGTAGTCGACGATGGCCGAATGGGCCGAGAGGTCGACCCTGTGGAAGCGGGCCCAACTCAGCACCGTGAAACAATAGGCATCGGCAACGGTAAAATGCTGGCCTGCCAGAAAGGTGCGCCCTCGAAGGCTTTGGTTCAGATAGGTGAAACGCCGCTGGAGATGGTTGACGGCGAGTTGCCGCGCCTTGGCCGGCATGGGAGCGACCCAGAGGGGATCGAACCCCTTGTGAAGTTCGGCGCCGGTGAAATCGACCCATTCCTTGACCCTGTAGCGTTCGAGCGTTCCGAGCTTCGGCAGCAATCGGGCGCCGGGCGCCTGATCGGCGAGATATTCGAGGATGACGGGCACTTCGGCGAGGATGTCCCCGTTGTGAAGCGCAAGGGCGGGCACGTATCCTTTGGGATTGATCCTGATGTAGTCGCAGCCCGAGGCGGTCGTCTGCGTCTTGAGATTGACCTTGTCGTATTCGATCTCGAGGCCGGCCTCGCAGGCGATGATGCGGGGCGCGAGCGAACAGGCTCCGGGGGTATAATACAGCTTCATCACGCTCCTTCCTCCCGCGCCCCGGGATCTGAAATTTATAACGTAACATTGAGGCTGATTTCTACGTCACAGCGTGGCGGTTTCAAGGCGCCTTAGACTATTTGATACTTTGTTTCATTGGAGAGTTCGAAAGGCTTAGAGCAGCACACCCTCTTTCGCCTTGCCGCCCGCAACGACGGCCGGCCTCTTCCTGACGCGCAGTTCGGCAAGGAGGGGAAAGTGGTCCGATGCCACCCGGGTCAGCGGGTTCCGCACCGGCCCGGCATCGACCACCTCGATCGATTTGGTGACGAAGACATGGTCGAGGCGCAAGACCGGCGCCCGTGTGTGGAAGGTCGGCTGCGGCTCGCCGAAGGAATTCGACAATTGCGCATCCTGCATGCGGTTGGCGATCATCCGGTAGGAGCGCGAATAAGGCGGCGCATTGAAATCGCCCAGCAGCACTGCCGGCTCGGCGCAGTCCGGATGACCGATCCATTCCGGACCGATCAGGGCCGCGGCCTGCGTCCGCCGCTCGCCCGAGCGCAGGGAGAGGTGTGCGTTGATGACCTGGATCCTCTGGCCGTCGACCTCGACCTCGACCCAGAGGGCACTGCGTTTCTCGAAGGAGGGTCGCGTCGACTGGGTCGGCAGGCGCCCGCATCGGACGATCTTGGAGGAGTGGCGGGTGAGAACGGCGATCCCGTATTGCTCACCGAGAATGCGGATCGTGGGCTGGAAATGCAGATCCATGCCGAGAGCAGACGCCACCGCGGCCGCCTGATCGATCTCGCCCGGATGGACGCGTCCGACGCGGACCTCCTGCAGGGCCACGATGTCGGGATTGCACGAGGCGATGACATCCGTAATCCGGTTCGGTGAAATCTGCCTGTCCGTGCCAAGCCAGCGATGGACGTTATAGGTCAGGATTCGAAGGGTTCGCCCCTGTTTGTCGCTATGCTTCAAAGGTCCGCACCGGCTCGATCATTCATGAAAGCTAAAAGCACCGAAGCATCCGGCACAAGCGGGAAATCGCCCCGCCCGCCTAATCGCCGAACGTGTCGGATCAATGACCTAGCCGTGAGACTGGTTCCTGCCAGGCGATGCAGGGGCCTGTTCACCTGCAAGACGGAGATGGCATTTGTACGGACCAGCCCAGTTGGATCCCGCCCCGTCATCACATCCTCCCTCGTCATCCCCGGGCTTGTCCCGGGGACCCACGTCTTATGCAGAGCCGGGCTGCCCGTCACGCCTCCCTCGACCTTGACGGCTCGCAGCACCCGCTGCGGGCCTGAAGGTGCTGGCTCTTTGACAAGCAGTGTTGAGCTCCTCAGCCCGTCACACCCTCTACCGTCATGGCCGGACTTGTTCCGGCCACCCACGTCTTGGGAACCGCCATGATGCAGAAGACGTGGGTCCCCGGATCAAGTCCGGGGATGACGGCAGAGGATGGGGATGACAGCGGAGGGAACGGGACAGCGGCGTGCAGGGCCGATGAGACTCAAGCGGATCCGCCGCCCCTTCACGACCCCGCTTGACCTTCCCATCATTGGAAGGATTACACCTTACTCCCATATGAGGATCAGGAGATTCACCATGGCCGCCGGCAAGCTTGCCCCAACCGATTCCATCGACATTCCGATCCAGGGAATGAGTTGTGCTTCCTGCGTCGGTCGCGTGGAGAAGGCGATCCGGTCCGTTGCGGGCGTGACCGCCGCCAATGTCAACCTGGCGACCGAAAGGGCGCATGTGGAATTCGCCCCCGCCACGGCAGACCCGGCCGCGGTCGCCGAGGCGATCCGGGCGGCGGGCTATGAGCCCTCCGCCCAGTCGCTCGACCTGACGATCGAGGGCATGACCTGTGCCTCCTGCGTCAACAGGGTCGAGACCGCGCTCAAGCGGGTTCCGGGCGTGATCGAGGCCAATGTCAATCTCGCCACCGAGCGGGCGACGATCCGCTATCTCGGCGGCTCGGACATGGCCGGGCGGCTGATCGCTGCCGTCGAGCAGACGGGCTACCGAGCCTCGGCACGCGGGGATGATGCGGTCCCCGACAGGGAGCGGGCAGCCCGGGAGGCCGAGATTGCCGGTCTCCGGCGGGCCCTGCTGCTTGCGGCGATTCTCACCCTCCCCGTCTTCGTGCTCGAAATGGGCTCGCACTTCATCCCGGCGATTCACGACTGGGTGATGGGCACGCTCGGGCACCGTACGAGCTGGTATCTGCAATTCGCCCTGACCACCCTGGTCCTGTTCGGGCCCGGCCTGCGCTTTTTCCAGAAGGGCGTTCCCGCGCTCCTGCGGCGCTCGCCCGACATGAACTCGCTCGTCGCGCTCGGCACGAGCGCGGCTTATGCCTATTCGGTGGTGGCCACCTTCCTGCCGGGCGCCCTCCCCGCCGGGATGGACAACGTCTATTACGAGGCCGCCGCGGTGATCGTGACTCTCATCCTGCTCGGGCGCTATCTCGAAGCCAAGGCGAAGGGTCGGACTTCGGAAGCGATCAAGCGCCTGATGGGCCTGCAGGCGAAGACCGCCCGCGTCCTGCGCGACGGCGTGGCCCGCGAGATTTCCCTCGACCAGGTGCTCGCCGGCGACCTCGTCCAGGTCCGTCCGGGCGAGAAGATCCCGGTCGATGGCGAAGTCTTGGAAGGCTCCTCGTTCGTCGATGAATCCATGATCACGGGCGAGCCGGTTCCGGTGCAGAAATCCGAAGGTAAGGAAGTGGTAGGCGGCACCATCAACAAGACCGGCAGCTTCACCTTCCGTGCCACCCGCATCGGTGCCGATACGGTTCTGTCCCAGATCGTCCGGATGGTCGAGCAGGCGCAGGGCTCGAAGCTGCCGATCCAGGCCCTGGTCGACCGGGTGACCGCCTGGTTCGTCCCGGCCGTGATGGCGGCGGCCGCCCTCACCTTCCTCGTCTGGCTGATCTTCGGACCCGAACCGGCCATGACCTTCGCGCTGGTGAACGCGGTCGCCGTCCTGATCATCGCCTGCCCCTGCGCCATGGGGCTTGCTACACCGACCTCGATCATGGTCGGCACCGGCCGCGCCGCGGAACTCGGCGTGCTTTTCCGCCAGGGCGAGGCCCTCCAGAGCCTGAAGGAAACCGCAATCGTCGCTCTCGACAAGACCGGCACTCTGACGTTGGGGCGTCCGGAACTGACGGATTTCGTCACCGCCGAGGGTTTTGCGGAAGCCGATGCCCTGCGGCTTGTCGCGGCCGTGGAGAGCCGCTCCGAGCACCCGATCGCGCAGGCCATCGCTGCAGCGGCCGGGAAGCGCAGCTTGTTGCTCCCTTCGACGAAGGACTTCGAGGCCATACCCGGCTTCGGCGTCTCGGCCCGGGTGGAAGGCCGCAAGGTCGATGTCGGGGCCGACCGCTTCATGACGAAGCTCGGGCTCGATGCCTCAGCCTTTTCCGAGACGGCTTCCCGTCTCGGAGCCGAGGGCAAGACTCCGCTCTATGCCGCCATCGACGGCAGGCTTGCGGCCATCATTGCAGTCGCCGATCCGATCAAGCCCTCGACGCCGGAGGCGATTACCTCGCTCCATGCGCTCGGTCTCAAGGTTGCGATGATCACCGGCGACAACCGCCGGACCGCGGAGGCGATCGCAAAGCGCCTCGGGATCGACGACGTGATCGCGGAGGTTCTGCCCGACGGCAAGGTGGGCGCCGTGAAGCGGCTGCGGCAGGCCCATGGACACATCGCCTTCGTCGGCGACGGCATCAACGACGCGCCTGCGCTTGCTGAAGCCGATATCGGCATCGCCATCGGCACCGGCACCGACATCGCCATCGAAAGCGCCGACGTGGTGCTCATGTCGGGCGACGTGCGCGGCGTGGTGAATGCCATCGCCCTGTCGAAGGCGACGATCCGCAACATCCGGCAGAACCTGTTCTGGGCATTCGCCTATAACGTGCTGCTGATCCCGGTCGCCGCCGGCGTGCTCTACCCGCTCGACGGCACGCTCCTCTCGCCGATCTTCGCGGCCGGCGCGATGGCGCTCTCCAGCGTCTTCGTTCTCGGCAACGCCCTGCGCCTGCGCCGCTTCACGGCGCCGGTCACCCAAACCGCCGGAGGAATTGAATGAACATCGGACAGGCAGCGAACGCTTCGGGCGTCTCGGCCAAGATGATCCGCTATTACGAATCCATCGGGCTCATCCCGAAGATCGTACGCACGGAATCGGGCTATCGGGTCTATGGGGATCACGACGTGCACACCCTGCGCTTCATCCGCCGCGCGCGCGATCTCGGCTTCTCGGTCGAGCAGATCGCGGACCTCGTCTCGCTGTGGCAGGACCGGGAGCGCGCGAGCAAGGATGTGAAGACGATCGCGCTCGAACATGTGGGCGTGCTCGAACGCAAGATCAAAGAGCTGCAGGAAATGGCGTCGACCCTGAAGCACCTCGCAAGAACCTGTCACGGCGACGGGCGCCCACAATGCCCGATCATCGAGGAGCTGGCGAACGACGACGCGGTGCCCGCTCACGCAAAGCCCGATGCGAAATTCGGAGCGTTGGGCAAGCCGTGAAATGACGGAGGTTTTTGCCCCTGGCCCTCATCCTGAGGAGGTCGCGCAGCGACCGTCTCGAAGGAGGATCCAGTGCTCTCTGGAAGCTCCTTCGAGACGCCACTTCGTGGCTCCTCAGGATGAGGATGTCGATGGATGAACCGAATTCTGTGGAAGTCGGCCGATCACGCCGCCATATCCACCTCGCGGCCGCGGCCGAGATCGCGCATCACCTGCGTGTAGTTGGGCAGGCGCTCGAGTTGACGGCCGTAATGGCGGCGCAGGGCAGCGGTCAGGCGTCCGTCGCGTGACAGAAGCTCGTCGGCGAACCCGATCATCAGCGAGTTGGGCCAGGCCTGCGGCCTGATCTCGGCCAGACGCTCGAAGAGACGGTCTTCGCTTTCCGCCGGGTTGGACTGGGCGAGCAGCGTCAGCATTGCCGCGGTCGAGCGGGAGATGCCCATATGGCAATGGACGAGCAGGTGGCCTTCCGCTCCATGCCCTTCCGCCACTTCGTCGCCGAAGCGCAGAATGGCCTCCACGTGATCCGGTGCAGGCAGGATCATGCCGGGGAGCGGGGTGATGATGTCGTGGAAGCGCAGGATCGTCCTGTGGTGACGCTCGTAAGCGCCGAAAGCTTCCGGATCGGGATGATCGGGATCGAGGATCGAGAGCACGTGGGTCACGGACCGCTCGCGCGGGTCCGACAGTTCCGAGATGCCGCAGATCGTGAGCATCTGAATGGGAGGGGATTGCATCAATTCTCTCGCTCGAAGGCTGGCGGGGCCGGAACCTTACCGAATCTTGCCGGGAAGTTAACTCCCCGTATGCAGGTTGGATCGGGCCGTTCAAAATACTGTGTCTTGCAAACCACAGCGTGGCCTTGCCACATTTCCGCCACGCGAGATCCACCTTGTCGTCACCGCCGAGGCTATGTCTCTTCAGGAGTAATGCCGCGCCTTCCAAGGGGCCGCGGATGAAGCAAAAACCAGAAAATGCAGGTTACCCAACTGATGTTTGCCTTGCCGGTCCCAAGCCCGTCTTCGTTACGGACGATCCTTCGCTTCGCCACACTTCTGCTTCCGATGGCGCTCGCCGCCTGCGTCTCCACTCAAGCGCCCATGCAGCAGGCCGCCCGCCGCATCGATCCCGCCTATGTCGCGATGTACGGGCCACGCCCGGACGAGTCGCATCCGCTGCCGGCGACCGACATCACCGAAGTCGATCCGCGCTTCCTGCGCCGTGAGGTCGCCTATTACGGCCGCGAGGAGCCCGGCACCATCGTCGTCGACACCGCCTCCCGCTATCTCTACCTCGTGCGCGAGGGCGGCCGCGCGATCCGCTATGGCATCGGCGTCGGCAAGGAAGGGCTCGCCTGGGCCGGCCGCGCCCGGATCGGCCGCAAGGCCGCCTGGCCGCGCTGGACGCCCACCGCCGCCATGATCAAACGCGAGCCCGAGCGCAATGCGCGCTGGGCCGGCGGCATGGAAGGCGGCCTGAGCAACCCGCTCGGCGCGCGCGCGCTCTATCTCTATGACAACGGCGGCGACACGATGTACCGGCTCCATGGCACGACCGAGCCCTGGTCCATCGGCCAATCCGTATCGAGCGGCTGCATTCGCCTGTTCAACCAGGACATCATCGATCTCTACAGCCGCGTGCCCGTCGGCTCGCCGGTGGTCGTGCTGAACGGACAGCGCCTGTTCGACGTGGAGGACGAGACGCGGGTCTCCGCGATCCGCTGACAGCATCACGATAGATTTGCAAGGGCCGGCCCTCTCGCCGGCCCTTTTGCTTTGGCGCCGGAAGCGTGAATCCACTTTTCCGTTTGGCGCCCTAAGAATCTATGTCCATGATGCATGCGAAGGATCGCTCATGGACGATTGGTTTCTTCCGGCGCTGAAACTGATGACGCGCGCCATCGAGGTCGGCGGGATCGCCGTCATCGTCCTCGGCATTCTCGGCGCGAGCTTCGCCGTCCTCTGGCAGGTGCTGCACGGCCGGTCCGGATCGGCCGCCTTCACGCTCTATCGTGCGAATGTGGGACGCGCGATCCTGCTCGGCCTCGAATTCCTGGTGGCGGCCGACATCATCAACACGGTGGCGATCGAGCCGACGCTCGAAAGCCTTCTCATCCTCGGCGGCATCGTCCTCATCCGGACCTTCCTCAGCTTCTCGCTCGAAATCGAGATCGAGGGGCGCTGGCCCTGGGCGCGGAATCGGGACGATACCGGGCAGCAGCCGTCACGCGGCCCAGCCTGACGTCGGCAGGCAGGCCTCGCAGATCGCATCGATGTGCCGGTGGTCCGTTCCGCAGCAGCCGCCGAGCACGGAAAGCTGTTTCATCTGCTGACGCAGGCTCCTGTAGCGCTGGGCAAGATCGGTCGGATCGCCGGGATCGAGCTCGGTCGATTCATCGAGCTCCGCATGGCTCTTCGCCGAAGCGTTGGCGCGCAGGCCGCGGATGCGCCGCGTCCACTCCTCTTTCGCCGCCAGGATGCCGTCGAAGTGCGTCGGGTGGGCGCAGTTGATCATGTAGTACACAGGTATGTGGCCTGTTTCCCGATCGGTGCGCTCAATGGCGGATTGGAGCGTTTCGCCGGAGGCGAGCTTGCCGTCCGTCTCGACGGTGAAGGAAATCACCACCGGCATGCCGAGAGCCTCGGCCGCACGCGCGATGCCGATGGCCTCCTCCGCGTAGTTCATGGTGACGGCGCTCACCATATCGGCGTCCGCCTCACGGAAGGCTTCGATCTGCGGCGCGTGATAGGCTTGCGCCTCTTCCGACGACATCTGCGCATCGGCGCGGTACCCGTCTCCGCGTGGTCCGATCGCACCATTGATCAGGATGCGCTCGCTCTGGTCGGCAAGCCTTTCACGGAGCGAGGCCGCCCAGCGCACGGCATCCTGATTCACATCCGCCAGCGCCTCGGGCGTAACGTTCAGCTTCGCGGCCCAATCGGGATTGGCGCGCCACGTGGGCGTATCGAGGATGAAGCCGACATCGCGCTCGATGGCTGTGCGGATATAGGGTCTGAAATAGTTTTCGAGCCGTATGCGCCCCTCCTCGCTTTGCAGCAGAGGAAAGGCGGCGAAGCATGGCAGATCGACGCCATCGAGGAAGACGAGCGTGGTCTCGAGGCCGCCATCGGTGAGAAAGATCGCATCACGTGATGGTGGAAAGGCAAATCGACTGCCGGACATGAGAGCGCCTCCCGCATCGTGCGGAGCCTCGCCCCCTGAGGTCCTTCTACGCCATTTCGGCACCGGTGACCGTGTCCCGGCACACCTCGGGAACAGATGAATCCATCGGCGGGAGGTGAGCGCTGCGCTGACTGAGTTCAACGCAGAGGCTGCCGCAGGCGCCACCTCTCCCCAGTGGGGAGAGGTCGAGCGAAAGCGAGGGTGAGGGGGTACCGCCCTTTCCGGATAAACCTGTAACCCCTCACCCGCGCCTCCGGCGCGACCTCTCCCTCAAGGAGAGGTGAACCCTCGCCACACCTTCACAGGCTATCACTCACATGAACGAGCACGTGCCGCTTCTTGCCCGCCGTCAGCTTCAAGGATCCGTCGGCGAGATCCGCGATTCCGACCTGCACGTCTGCGTCCTGCACGAGCGATCCGTTGAGCCTAGCCCCGTTGTTGAGAACGAGACGGCGCGCTTCGCTCTTCGACGACGAAAGGCCTGCGCGAACGAGAAGCTGCGCGACCGTGACGCCGGTCGCGAGCTCAGCCTGGGACAGCGCGACGCTAGGAAGGCCAGAGGCATTCTCGCCATCCTCGAAGGCGCGCCGCGCGGTATCGCCAGCATTGCGCGCGGCCTCGTCGCCATGAGCGAGCCTCGTCACCTCCGTCGCGAGGATTCGCTTCGCCTCGTTGATCTCCGAGCCTTTCAGCTCGCCGAGGCGATGCACCTCGTCGAGCGGCAGCTCGGTGAAGAGGCGCAGGAAGCGGGCGACGTCGTCGTCCTCGGTGTTGCGCCAGAACTGCCAGAACTCGTAGGGGCTGAGCTTCTCCGCATTGAGCCACACCGCACCGCTCGCCGTCTTGCCCATCTTGGCTCCGGCGGAAGTCGTGAGCAGCGGCGTCGTCAGCCCGAAGAGCTGGCGCTGATCGATGCGGCGCGCAAGCTCGATGCCGTTGACGATGTTGCCCCACTGGTCCGAACCGCCCATCTGCAGCACGCAGGAATGGTGGCGCGACAATTCCAGGAAGTCGAAGGCCTGAAGCACCATGTAGTTGAACTCGAGCAGGGTGAGCGGCTGCTCGCGTTCGAGCCGCTGGCGCACGCTGTCGAAACTCAGCATCCGGTTGATCGTGAAATGGGTGCCGAAATCGCGCAGGAACGGCAGGTAGCGTAAGGGATCGAGCCACACCGCATTGTCCACCATCACCGCGTCGGTCGGACCATCGCCGAAGGTGAGGTAACGGGAGAAGACCTGCTTCAGGCCCGCGGCGTTTCTGGCGATCTGCTCGTCGTCGAGCAGCGGCCTGCTCGCATCGCGAAAACTCGGATCGCCGATCTGCGTGGTGCCGCCGCCGATGAGCACGACCGGCTTGTGGCCGCATTTTTGGAGCCAGCGCAGGGTCATGATCTGAACGAGGCTGCCCACATGCAGGCTGTCCGCGGTCGCATCGAAGCCGATGTAAGCGGCCACAGGCCCGGCCGAGAGCTGCTCGTCGAGCGCCTCGAGATCGGTGCATTGATGAATGAAGCCGCGTTCGATAAGCGTCTTCAGGAAGTCAGATTTCGGAATGGTCATCTCATGTCTCCTGGGGATTGGCGGGAGCCGCTGCCCGGAGACCTGATCACCAAATGAAGATGCCGCCGGAGAGCGGCGGCATCGAACGTCTGGTCGCAACCGAACGGAGCCGCCCTATGGGGACGGCGTAAAATAGTTCGTGAAAGTGGTGCGGCCGGTGATCATGGGGCGCAAAATACGGAGACGGGGCGGAAACGTCAACAGGGTTCTGTCATCACCTCGCGTCATGGCCGCACTTGTTGCGGCCACCCACGTCTTTGAACTACTCCGCTGCAGAAGACGTGGATACCCGCGACAAGCCCGGGCATGACGTGTGGGTGGGATGACACCTCGACGTCATGGCCGCACCTGTTGCGGCCACCCACGTCTTGGGAACCACCACGCTGCAGAAGACGTGGGTCCCCGGGACAAGCCCGGGGATGACGGTGGAGGTTGAGGGTGACGGCGGAGGAAATGGCAGGAAAACCAAACTGAGCGCTGCCTAGAAATACCTCTTCAAATTCCCCCGCACCCGCTCCAGCACCGGCACATTCGGATCCGGAAATGCGAAGCTCTGGCCGGTGATGCGCTCGAAGGCGTCGATATAGACCCGGGAGGTTTCCAGCACCACATCCTGCGGGATCTCGGGGATCTCGTCCTTGTAGGGATCGCAGCGGGCGACGACCCAGGTGCGGACGAAATCCTTGTCGAAGCTCTCGGGCCGCTCGCCGGCCTCGAAGCGCTGCCGGTAGCTCTTAGCGAACCAGTAGCGGCTCGAGTCCGGCGTGTGGATCTCGTCGGCGATCATGATCGTGCCGCTCTCGTCGATGCCGAATTCGTATTTCGTGTCGACGAGGATGAGGCCGCGCTCGCGGGCCATCGCCCTGCCCTTCGCGAAGAGCGCGAGGGCATAGTCGGACACCGTCTTCCACTGCTCCGCACTGAGCAGGCTCTGCTCGACGATCTCGGCGGGCGTCAGCGGCTCGTCATGGCCGCCGTGGAAGGCCTTGCTCGTCGGCGTGATGATGGTCTCGGGCAGCTTCTCGTTGTCGCGCATGCCGTCGGCGAGGCGGATGCCGTACATCTCGCGCTGGCCCGCCTTGTAGAGGGAAAGGATCGAGGTGCCGGTGGTGCCGGCGAGGTAATCGCGCACCACGATCTCCACCGGCAGGATGGTGAGCCTGCGGCCGACCAGCACGTTCGGATCTGGGTATTCGATCACGTGGTTGGGGCAGATATCGGCCGTGGCCTCGAACCAGAATTTCGCCGTCTGCGTGAGCACCTGGCCTTTGAGCGGAATGGCCGCAAGGTTGCGGTCGAAGGCGCTCAGACGATCCGAGGCGATGATGATGCGGCGTCCGTCGGGCAGGTCGTAATTGTCGCGCACCTTGCCGCGATAATGGTTCGGCAGCTCCGGGATGGTCGCGTCCTCGAGAACGAAACCGGCATAGGCTCCAAGGGCTGCTTTATCGACCATGCTCACCTGCCAAGGATTTCGGGCGCCGCTCCAGTGGCGGCTGGCGGTGTTCTAGACCGAATTCCGCGGCATGCCAGCCCATTTCGGGAAAAAAGCGGCCCGAGGGCTTCGGCCGGTGAGCGCCGAGTCCCACCGCTACGTCATCCGCGGGCTTGTCCCGGGGACCCACGTCTATCCACGATTGCGGATCCCAAGACGTGGGTGGCCGGGACAAGCCCGGCCATGACGAGAATGGAGAGCGGCGCCCCCTACTGCGTTGCTTTGGCATCCCGGCGGTAGGTGGCGTTGAGGCCCGACAGGGTGACGGTGGTCTCGTAGCCCTGGGCGTCGATGATGGTCCATTGCTTGAGCGCATTGGCCCGGCTGTCGAAGCGCAGGGTGATCTTGGAGGTGCCGCCGAGGGTCGCGCTGTCGTCGAAGCGGACGGTGACGATCCCGTCGCGGCCCACCTGGACGTCGCGCACCTTGGTGTCCCGCGACAGGTCGATATTGTCCTGGACCAGGAACTTCAGGGGCGTCTGGCCGACCGGGTAGACGTCGTTGGTGCCGAGCTTCTTGTCGCGGATGGCCACGTTGCGCCCGTCCGAGATCACTTCAAGCGTGCTCGGCGGGGCATAGGCGAAATGGAACTGGCCCGGGCGGCGCATGGAGAGCGTGCCCTCCGCCTGCTGGCCGTTCGGGTTCTTCTGCACGAAATAGGCCGACATCACGTCGAGGCTGTTGAAATAGGCATTGACGCGGTCGAGCGCTTCCTCGGGCGATTTCGGCCCGGGCGGCGAGGTCGGCGTCGGGGTGGAAGCCGGCGCGGCGACGGCGGTCGGTGCCGGGGTGGGTGCGGCCGGAGTCGCCCGTGCGGGCTTCGGCGGCTCGGCGACTTTGGCCGGAGGCGGAGCGGCGGGCTTTTGCTGTTCAGCCGTCTCGGCCGGCGGCGGCGTCGTGGGCTTCTGGGGCTCAGGAGCAACCGGCTTCACCTCGACCTTCTGAGCCGGGGCGGGAGTCTGAGGCTCGGGCTTCGCGGCGGTCTGGGGCGTCGATTGGGGCTGCGGTTGCGGCTTGGGTTGTGCCGCCCGCTGCTGGGGTGGGGTCTGCGGCTTCGGCGCGGCCGCAGCCGGTGCAGCCGGTTTCGGGGCTGCTGCCGGACGGGCCTGAGGAGCCGGTGCGGCGGGCGCGGCGGGCTGTGTCGGTGGTGTCGCCTGGGGAGCGGCAGCAGGGGCCGCAGGCTTCTTGAAGATGCCGTCGAGAAACCGCGTCAGCGGGTCGGATTGCTGCTGTTGGGCGGCAACGGGAGAAATGCACGCAAGGGCGGCAGCCAGACCGAGAATGCAACGCGAAGACGAATTGAGCATGACGCCAGAACTAACCTGAAAAATCATCCATGCCGGTGCGCAAAAGCACGGCCCTGCAAGGCTTTATGGCCGGGATAAGAGGCTGAATGAAGGCGGCGCCGGACCATGGATCAGGCTGCATCCGCCATCTCGTCCTCATCCTCCACCGGCGGCCGGGCCGGCGCAGGCCGCGGACGGGGTGCAGCACGGGGACGGCTCGGCTGCTTCCGCTTGCCCTTCGCGGGCTTGGCCTTTCCGGTGCCGAGTCCACGCCACCAGGCCTGCCAGCTCCAGGCGCCGGGGCCGGTGATGGCATAGAAGAGGAGCCCCGCGAGAACGCCGAGATGGGACAGGAAGAGCGCCTGCTCGGCCTGCCGGTTCAGCCCGCCATAATCCCAGAAGCGATGCAGGGTGCCCGTCGTGATCACCAGCGCCCCGATGAGGACGGAAGCGCTCAGCCGCGGCGCAAGGCCGAAGATCAGGGCCAGGGGACCGAAGATTTCGGCGAGCACGATCAGGGTTGCCACCACGTCGCCATAGGGAATGCCCTTCATGGTGAGCGTCGCGGCGAAGCCGGAAATGTTCGTGACCCGCCCGATCGCCGCCGGCAGGAAGCAGCCCGCGAGCAGCAGCCGGTTCAAGAGCAGAATTCCGTTGATGCCTGCCCTGCCCTCAAACATGGTCCAACCTCCGCCTCGCCGATCTCAGGCGGCCGGGAATCGCCGGCCGCCTGACGAGCATTTGAGGCAGAGGTTCTTAACCCGCCCTTACGGTCGCGAGCGGATTCACTGCAATCAGAGCTTCAGGTTGCGCTCCCGGAGCATGGTCTCCCAGCGCAGGGAATGCTCGACGATGGTGGCGAGATCGTCGAGGCGCGGCTCCCAGTCCAGGCGCGTGCGGATCTTGGTCGAATCCGCCACGATGGTGACCGGATCGCCGGCCCGCCGCGGGCCGATCTTGGCCTCCACCGGCTTGCCCGAGACCTGCCGCACGGTCTCGATCACCTCGGACACGGTATAGCCGTGGCCGTAGCCGCAATTCATCACCAGGCTCTCCCCACCCCGGCCGAGATGGTCGAGCGCCTGCACGTGCGCCGCGATCAGGTCGCTCACATGGATGTAGTCGCGGATGCAGGTGCCATCCTTCGTCGGATAATCCGTGCCGAAGATCTCCATATGCGAGCGCATGCCGAGCGCGGTCTGGATCGCGACCTTGATCAGGTGGGTGGCGTTGGCCGTCGACTGCCCGTGGCGCATGGCCGGGTCGCAGCCGGCGACGTTGAAGTAGCGTAGCACCACGTAGCGCATGTTGTGGGCGGCAGCCACGTCGCGCAGCATCACCTCGGTCAGCTGCTTCGAGCTGCCATAGGGCGACAGAGGTGCGAGCGGCGTATCCTCGTCGATCGGCTTGTCGGAGGTGTTGCCGTAGACCGCGGCCGTCGAGGAGAAGACGAACTTGTCGATTCCGGCAGCAACCGCAGCCGCCATGAGCGAGCGGCTCTTAACCGTGTTGTTGAGATAATAGCCGAGCGGATCGGAAACCGATTCCGGCACGACCAGCTTGGCGGCGAAATGGGCGATGGCGTCGATGCGGTGGGTCTGCAGGGTGCGCAGCACCAGCTCGTAGTCGCCGACATCGCCGACGACGAGCGGGACGCCCTCCGGCACTGACCACCGGAAGCCGGTCGAAAGGTTGTCGAAAACGACAGGGCGATGGCCCGCATCGAGCAGGGCCAGAACCATATGGCCCCCGATATATCCCGCACCGCCGGTCACTAAAACGTTCATGAAATCCCCTGCTAAAGCATCGGACCCAAAAGTGGATTCCACTTTTGGGATCCACTCGATGCTTCTTTGTTGTGCTGGCGCATCGTTGGGCGCGGAAAACCGGATCCACTTTTCCGCACGATGCGCTAGGCCTGCAAAAAACTTCGGTCACCCTGACCGAATTGGCTCTGGATTTCCAGACCAAGATGTCCCCAATACCCGTGAGAGTTGCCTCCGATTTTTGGAAGAGTGCCGGATGGACGATCGCAAGGAATACTGGTGGGTTAGCTACAATGCCACGGTTCAGCCGGCCGAAGTCGGCTTCGTGGGCGGGATTCCCGTGCGTTTCAGGTTCATTGGAATGGAGGGCAGCATCCCGGCCGAGACGGCGGAGCTGATCGAGCGCCTGCCGGCTCCCCCGGCGCCGATCATCCGGCCGCCGACAAGGGACTTCACGGCTCCCCAGCCCAGGCGGCGCAGCGGCTCCTGGCTGTGGTTCTTCGGCATCATTCTCCTGATCATCGTCGCCCAGTGCTCGGGCGGGCTTTACGACATGATCAAGTGAAGAATGGTAGTTCCCCGGTGGTCTCCTCGGAGGCCGGCTCACCAATCTCTGCCCTCATCCTGAGGAGCCACGAAGTGGCGTCTCGAAGGAGGATCCAGAGAGCACTGGAAACGCCCTCGTCCTTCGAGACGGCCTGACGGCCTCCTCAGGATGAGGGCTGGGGGCGGAAGCCCTTTTCGAGCCAGACTTTAAGGGCATCGATAGCGGCTTGGAGTGACTTCAACTCATTCGAGGTATCTGCACTCTCTCACGCTCCGTCACTCGGCGGCCGGCGCGATATCCTGCAGGCCGTTCGAACGCGTTTGGCCGAGCGACCGGTACGAGGCCGCAGGATGGCTTTTCGCGAGTCGCGCCCGGCCGGAACCGAACAGCTTTTCGCGCAGGGTGCCGTCTTCGTAGTCGCGCTTGTAGACGCCACGCTCCTGCAGAATCGGCACGACGAGGTCGACGAAATCCTCCAGGCCCTCGGGCGTCACGACGCGGCTGAGATTGAAGCCGTCGATATCCGTATCCTCGACCCAGCTCTGCAATTCGTCCGCGATCTCCTCCGCCGAGCCCACGAGCGGCGCGTTGCGGCTGCCGAGGCCCTTGCGGCCGAAGATCTTGCGCAGGGTCCATGTCTCGCTGCTGTCGATCGTGAAGTCACGCAGCACCGAGTTCATCGCGTCGTTCTCCTCGTAGCGCAGCGGCTCGTCGGGGTCGTAGCGGGAGAAATCGATGCCGGTCGAGCTCGAGAAATGCGCCAGCGCGCCCTCGATGCTCGCATAGCGGTGATACTCCTCGTATTTCTCCTCGGCCTCCTTGCGGGTTCGACCGACGACGACCGCGCGTCCGATAAACACCACGATATCGGCAGGATCGCGTCCCTGCGCCACCGCGCGCCGGCGGATATCAGCCACGGTGGCGCGAGTGCTCTCCTTGTTCGGCCCGGCGAGGAAGATGCATTCGGCATGCTTTGCGCCGAAATCCTTGCCGCGGGCGGAGGCGCCGGCCTGGTAGAGCACCGGCGTGCGCTGCGGCGAGGGCTCCGCGAGGTGGAGAGCATCCACGCGATAATGCTTTCCCTCGTGCCGGACCCGGTGCACCTTGCTCGGATCGGCATAGAGGCCGCGCGCGCGGTCGCGCAGAACGGCGTCGTCCTCCCAGCTGCCTTCCCAGAGCTTGTACACGACCTCCATGTATTCTTCCGCCGCGTCGTAGCGCTCGTCGTGCTTGATCTGCTTCGTCAGGCCCATGCCGCGCGCGGCGCTGTCGAGATAGCCGGTGACGATGTTCCAGCCGATCCTTCCGCGGGTGAGATGATCGAGGGTCGACATCCTGCGCGCGAAAAGATAGGGCGGCTCGTAGGTGAGATTGGCGGTCACGCCGAAGCCGATATGCTTCGTCACCGCCGCCATGGCCGGGATCAGGAGCAGCGGATCGTTTACCGGCACCTGCACCGCATGCGCGATGGAAGGATCGGGGCTGTCTTTGTAGACGTCGTAGACGCCGACGATATCGGCGAGAAAGATTCCGTCGAACTTTCCCCGTTCCGCAATGCGCGCCAGGTCCTGCCAGTATTCGAGCGTGTTGTAGGCCATTGAGCGGTCGCGGGGATGTGCCCACATGCCGTGCTGGATATGGCCGACGCAATTCATGTCGAAGGCGTTGAGCCGGATCTGCTTCGTCATCGTGTCTCTGGTCTCTCGATCGTTGTTCTTCTGGATGCTCAGCGCGCAGCCGCGAGGCGGACGGGCGCAGCACTCGGCGCCCGCTCGGCGCGCTGGCCGAGCACGGAAGCGAGCTGCGCAGCCGCCGCCGAAGCCCTTGCGCGGACGGCTGAATCGACGAGCGTTCCGTCGATGAAATTGCTGTCGCTGGCATAGACGGCGGTGGGAATCGTGAAGGCCTCGAAGAAGCCGAAGAGCGGGCGCAGATGATGCTCGACGACGAGGGCATGACGTAAGCCGCCGCCCGTGGCAGTCAGCAGCACCGGCACGTCCCGCAGGGCATCGGGCTCGACGAGATCGAAGAGATGCTTGAACAGGCCGGTATAGGACCCCTTGAAGACCGGCGTTCCGACGATCAGCGCATCGGCGGTTTCGATGTCGCGCAGAACGCGCGCCGCGTCGGGCGTGAGCTGCGTGCGGGAAAAGGCGGCGCCGAGCCCCTGCCCGATCTCCACCAGGTCATGAACGACGAAATCGATGGGCGTCGTCCGCCCGATCTCGGCCCCGATGGATTCGACAAGCGAGCGGGTCTTGGAGGGACGGCGAAAGCTGCCGGCAATGCCGACGATGCGGGGGTATGTCATGAAGAAATCCACCGGCCGACCGGCCGTTCCTCTCTCGAACCACGAGGCGGAGGACGCTTCGCGGCATCTTAGCGTTTGATCACGCGGCGCAAGTAGCTCACCAAATCACCGCGGCATCGACAGGCCCGGGAAGCCCGCGTGCGAAGGCAGGGTTGTCCCCGCGATCCGGCCTGTCAATACAATTGTTCTTTTTGACGAACAAAAAGAAGATTTTTCTCTTTTCGGGAATTTTGAGGGAACGCCTGTCGGCAACTCGCAATTCGCCTTGAGAAGCAGCGGAAAACAGCGATCCGCAGACGGACCAAGGCCGAGCGATCGAAGTTTAGTGATCGGAACGGCAGGTGACAATCCACATTCCTGTCTGTACTGACAGCCACGTTTCACATAGAAAAAGAAACGAATAAACTATTTAACATCGGGAAGATGCAAAATATGCCGGCCCACGGTGCCCTGGATCTGATCGGACGAACGCCGCTCGTCGAGGTGACGAGTCTCGACACTGGCCCCTGCAAGCTCTTCCTGAAACTGGAAAGCGCCAATCCCAGCGGGTCGATCAAGGATCGCCCGGCCCGCGCCATGATCGAGGCGGCGGAGGCAGACGGCCGCCTGAAGCCCGGCGGCACCATCGTCGAGGCGACGGCCGGCAATACCGGCGTCGGGCTGGCGCTGGTCGGCGCCAGCAAGGGCTACCGCACCCTGCTCGTGGTGCCGGACAAGATGTCCCGCGAGAAGGTGCTTCATGCCAAGGCCCTCGGCGCCGAGGTCGTCATCACCCGCTCCGACGTGGGCAAGGGCCATCCGGATTATTACCAGGACCTCGCCCAGGCCATCACCGCCAGGACTCCCGGCGCCGTCTACATCAACCAGTTCGAGAACCCCGCAAACCCCGCCGCCCACGAGGCGAGCACCGGCCCCGAGATCCTGGAGGGAATGGATGGCGACGTGGATGCGGTCGTGGTCGGCGTCGGCTCCGGCGGCACGCTCTCCGGCGTCGGGCGCTATCTCAAGAAGGCCTCGCCCAAGACCGTGATGGTGCTGGCCGATCCCGAAGGCTCGATCCTCGCGCCTCTCGTCGAGACGGGGAAGATGACGGAAGCCGGGTCCTGGGCCGTCGAAGGCATCGGCGAGGATTTCGTGCCGCCGAACTGCGATCTCTCGCTGGTGAAGAAGGCCTATTCCATCGGCGACAAGGAGAGCTTTTCCACGGCGCGCGAATTGCTGCGCAAGGAGGGCATCCTGGCCGGCTCCTCGACCGGCACGCTGCTTGCTGCGGCTTTGCGCTATTGCCGCGAACAGACCGAGCCGAAGCGCGTGGTCACCCTCGTCTGCGACACTGGCGCCAAATATCTGTCGAAGGTGTTCAACGATGCTTTCATCGCGCAGGAAGGCTGGCTCGACCGCAAGGCGACGGGCACGGCGCGCGATGTCGTGATCAACCCCTTCGGCGAGGGCGCGACGATCTTCGTGTCGCCGAACGAGACTCTGCGCTCGGCGTTTGCCCGCATGCGCTCCTCCGACATCTCGCAGCTGCCGGTGATCGAGGACGGCCGCGTCGTCGGACTGATCGACGAGAGCGACATCCTCGACGCACTGGTCGCCAACGAGCACGCGCCGCAGAGCGTGTTCGACAAGCCCGTGCGCGACGTGATGGTGACGCGCCTCAAGACCATTTCCGCCGATGCTCCGGTCAAGGAGCTTCTGCCCCTCTTCGCCGCCGGTCTCGTGCCGGTGATCATGGATGGCGATGCCTTCGTCGGCCTCGCCACCCGCATCGACCTCATCAACTACTTCCGGATCCAGGCCCAATGACCGCCCGCAACCAGCTCGATTTCGCCACCCGCTGCATCCATGCAGGCCAGTCGCCGGATCCCACTACGGGTGCGGTGATGATGCCGATCTACGCCACCTCGACCTATGCGCAGGAGAGCCCCGGCGTCCACAAGGGCTACGATTACGCCCGTTCGCAGAACCCGACCCGCATGGCCTTCGAGCGCTGCATCGCGGATCTCGAGGGCGGCACGGCGGGCTTCGCCTTCTCGTCCGGTCTCGCCGCGAGCGCGACCGTGCTCGACATGCTCGAGCAGGGATCGCACATGATCGCCTCGGACGATCTCTATGGCGGCACGCGCCGTCTCTTCGAGCGCGTGCGCAAGAAGTCCGCCGGTCTCGAGATCACTTACGTGAATCTGGGCGACGTCGATGCGGTGAAGGCGGCGCTGCGCCCCAACACCAAGCTCGTCTGGGTCGAGACGCCGACGAACCCGCTCCTGAAGCTTGCCGATCTCGAAGCCATCGCCGCGGCCACGCGCGGGCACGGCACGTGGCTCGTCGCCGACAACACCTTCGCCAGTCCTTACGTGCAGCGGCCGCTCGAATTCGGCTTCGACGTCATCGTGCATTCGACCACGAAATATCTCAACGGCCATTCCGACATGGTCGGCGGTACGGTGGTGGTCGGGAGCAATGACGAGGTGCGCGAGAAGATCGCGTTCCTGCAGAACGCCGTCGGCTCGGTCTCCAGCCCCTTCGACAGCTTCCTCGCTCTGCGCGGCCTCAAGACCCTGTCGCTGCGCATGGAGCGGCATTGCACCTCGGCGCTCAGGATCGCCCAGTTCCTTGAAAGCCATCCGGGCGTCGACGGCGTGATCTATCCCGGCCTCGCCTCGCATCCCCAGCACGAGCTCGCCAAGCGCCAGATGCGCGGCTTCGGCGGCATCGTCACCGCCCGCATCAAGGGTGGGTTAGAGTGCGCGACGCGCTTCCTGGAGCGCTGCCAGCTCTTCACGCTGGCCGAGAGCTTAGGCGGCGTCGAAAGCCTGATCGAGCATCCGGGAATTATGACTCATGCCTCGGTGCCGGGAGAAGTGCGGGCCGAACTGGGCATCGACGACGGCCTCGTGCGCCTATCGGTCGGCATCGAGGATGCGGACGATTTGATCCAGGATCTGCGTTCGGCTTTGGCCTAATTGCCACGTCATCACCTCCCCAGCGGCCGCAGGCCGGGAATGACATTACCTTTGATGAGACCCTCACCCGTCATGCCCGCGCTTGTCGCGGGCATCCACGTCTTTGCGACGCTGTCGTTCTGAAGACGTGAGTGGCCGGGACAAGCCCGGCCATAATGTAGAGGATGTCATTCCCGGCCGAAGCGCAGCGGAGGGGAAGGGAATCCAATGCAGCGGTGGGCAAGCGTGTGGATCCCCTTCCCGCACTTCGTGCGCCGGGGATGACACGCTGGCTTCAAGCCACCGGCGAGAACCGTCCCACGAGCTGATGCCGATCGCCCGGATAAGTAATCCGCGCCTCCGTGACGAAAGCGCCGGCCTGCCAGGTGCGCCGCTCGAGCACGAGGCATGCCGTTCCTGTTTGAATCTGCAGCCGCTTCGCCATCACGCCGTCGGCACTGACGGCGCGAACGATATGCTCCGCATCAGTCCACGGCACGCGCCGCAGCAGCCATGTGCCTGGCGGATCGTCATCGAAAGGTTCATCCTTCGCTTCGGGTACCGTGGCGAGGTTGATCAGGCGCTGCTCGAAGGCCTGCGGTACGTCGTCCATCACGTGAAGGGTCGAGACGCAGAGCATCTTCATGCCCGCCGGCTGCCCCGTACGCTGCGCGGCCGCCGCGTCGATCGGCTCGACGGCGCGGTGCAGGATCTTGAAGCGGTACTCGATGCCGGCGCGCGCCGCCTCCAGCGCGAAATCCTGGATCTGCAGCACGGCCTGCTGGCTGCTCGGCTCCGCCACCACGGAGCCCGCCCGGCGCCGGCGCGTGATGAGGCCGTTGGCCGCAAGCGTCGAGAGCACCTTGTTCACGGTCATGCGCGAGCAGCCGTATTCGGCCATCAGCTCGTGCTCGAACGGGATGCGGTAACCCGGCGCCCATTCGCCGGACATGATCCGGGCCTCGATATCGTCGCGGATGCGCTGGTGCAGATGTTTCATGCTACCGTCAGCCTTCATGCCAGGATGCGCGCCATGGCGCGTTCATAGCGGGCGCGGATCGCCTCACGATGGGTATGCAGGCCGTTCCTTACCACAGGCCTGCCTGCCACGAACACCGTATCGATGGCAGCTTTGCCTGTGACGAACACATATGAATCGATCCAACGGTCGCCGGAGACGGCGGCAAGATCCGGGTGGCTGGCGTCGAGCACCACGAGATCGGCGCGCTGTCCGACCTCGATCCCACCGACCTTGCGTCCGAGCGCCTGCGCTCCGCCCGCAAGCGCCTTCTCGTAGAGGCTGCGCCCGGTCGACTGACCCTCGTGTTCGGCGAGCACGTTGCGGGCACGATGCTTGAGGCGCTGGCTGTATTCGAAATGCCGAAGCTCCCCCGGTGCGGTAATCTCAATGTTGGAATCGGACCCGACGCCGAAACGCCCGCCTGCGCGAAGATAATCGACGCCATCAAAAATGCCGTCGCCGAGATTGGCCTCGGTGATCGGGCACAACCCCGCCACCGCGCCGCTGTCGGCGATGCCCTTGACCTCCTGCGCATCGAGATGGGTCGCGTGAATGAGGCACCAGCGTCGATCCACAGGCGCATGATCGAGCAGCCAGGCGACCGGGCGCCGGCCCGACCAGGCGAGGCAATCCTCGACCTCTTTCACCTGCTCGGCGATGTGGATGTGAATCGGTCCCTCGCCGGCCATCGCGACGACATCGCGCAGAGACTCGGGCGTAACCGCGCGCAGGCTGTGCGGCGCGATGCCGACCACCGCATCGTCGAGACCGGCGACGGCCTTGCGAGCGCCTTCGACCAAGCGCGCGTAGCTTTCCACATCGTTGATAAACCGCCGCTGTCCCTCCGTCGGCGTCACGCCGCCGAAACCGCCCTGGGCATAGAAGACCGGCAGCAGCGTCAAGCCCATGCCTGTCTCCTGCGCCGCGGCCGCAATGCGATGGGAGAGTTCCGCGATGTCGGCATAGGGACGGCCGTCGGCATCGTGGTGCAGGTAGTGGAACTCGGCGAGCGACGTGAAGCCGCCCTCCAGCATTTCCATCATGGTGAATGCGGCGATAGCCTCGACATCGTCCGGCGTGAGGGAGCCGAGGAAGCGGTACATAACCTGCCGCCAGGTCCAGAAGCTGTCGCCTTCCGGCCCGCGCGTCTCGGCAAGCCCCGCCATGCCGCGCTGGAAGGTGTGGCTGTGCAGGTTCGGCAGGCCCGGCAACGCAATGCCGACAACGCGCTCGCGTCCCTCGGCAGCGGCCTCAGGACGCACCGCGACAATCGTGCCGTCCTCAACGTCGAGACCGACATTCCGGGCCCAGCCATGGGCAAGGAGGGCGTGATCGAGAATGAGCCTGCGCATCGCTGTCACCTTTGCTGCGGATCGGCCCGGGTCCCGGAAGCCGCCAAAAAGCCATTCCGACACCCGATCATCAAAGCCGATCGAATAAGTATAGACAATACCGATCTTTTGCGATTATGTATAGACATTATCGCGGATGCACCGGAGCAGAAACATGCGCTTCGATCGAGTCTGGCTCAACGCTCGCCTTGCTACGCTTGCCGGCGACGGTCTCGGGATCGTCGAAAGCGGGGTTGTTGCCTCAAAGGATGGCCGAATCGCCTTTGCAGGGCAGGCCAAGGACCTGCCCACGGGTTGGGATGCGGGTGAACGAATCGACTGCGAGGGTCGCTGGGTCACCCCCGGGCTCGTGGATTGCCACACCCATCTGGTCTATGGCGGCGACCGTGCGCACGAGTTCGAGCTTCGCCTGAAAGGCGCAAGCTACGAGGAGATCGCCCGCGCCGGCGGCGGCATCGTCTCGACCGTGAAGGCGACCCGGGCGGCGAGCGAGGATGCGCTCGTGGCGAGCGCCCTGCCCCGCCTCGACCATCTCATCGCCGAGGGCTGCACCACCATCGAGATCAAGTCGGGCTACGGCCTCGACCTGGAAACGGAAGCCCGGTCCTTGCGCGCCGCACGCCGTCTCGCCGATGAGCGCTCTGTCTTCGTCGTCACCACCTTCCTCGGCGCCCATGCCCTGCCGCCCGAAGCGAATGGCGACAAAAATGCCTTCATCGACAAAATCTGCACCGAGATGCTCCCCGCGCTCGCCCGCGAAGGATTGGCCGATGCGGTCGACGCCTTCTGCGAAGGCATTGCGTTTTCTCCGGAGCAGACCGCCCGTGTCTTCGACGCGGCCAAGGCGCTCGGCCTGCAAGTCAAGCTCCATGCGGATCAGCTCTCCAACCTGCACGGCGCGAAGCTTGCCGCCGACTACGGCGCGCTTTCAGCCGATCATCTCGAATATACGGATGAAGACGGCGCCGCCGCCATGGCGAAGGCCGGCACCGTCGCCGTGCTGCTGCCGGGCGCCTTCTACATGCTGCGCGAAACGAAGCTGCCGCCGATTGCAGCCTTCCGCAAGGCCGGCACGCATATGGCGCTCGCGACCGACAGCAATCCCGGCACCTCGCCTATGACCTCGCTGCTGCTGACCATGAACATGGGGGCGACCCTGTTCCGCATGACTGTCGAGGAATGCATCGCCGGCGTCACCCGCGAGGCGGCGCGTGCGCTCGGAAAGCTTGGTGAGATCGGCACGCTGGAGGCCGGCAAATCCTGCGATCTCGCGATCTGGAATATCGAGCGCCCGGCGGAGCTCGTCTACCGCATTGGTTTCAACCCGCTTCACGCCCGCATCTGGAGGGGACAGTGACACAAAAAGTAACGCTTCATCCCGGTTCCGTTGCGCTGGCCGACTGGGCCCGTGTCTATCGCGGCGCAGAGGTCTTCCTCGATCAGGATTGCCGGTCTGCCATCGAGGCCGGCGCCCGGACCATCGAGGCCATCGTCGCCAAGGGCGAGCCGGTCTACGGCATCAACACGGGCTTCGGAAAGCTCGCCAGCGTGCGCATCGGCACCGCGGATCTCGCGACGCTCCAGCGCAACATCGTGCTCTCGCATGCGGCCGGCGTCGGCGAGCCACTGCCGCCGGCCGTCGTGCGGCTCGTGATGGCCCTCAAGCTCGCGAGCCTCGCGCAAGGCGCCTCGGGCGTGCGCTGGTCCACCATTGAGCATCTCAGCGCCTGCCTGAAAGCGAACCTGATCCCTGTCATTCCCGGTCAGGGCTCGGTCGGCGCGTCCGGCGATCTCGCTCCCCTCTCCCATATGACGGCAGCCCTGATGGGCGTCGGTGAGTTTTTCGTCGACGGCGCACGCGTGCCGGCGGAAGCCGCACTCGCAGAAGCCGGACTCGTGCCGCTCGTTCTCGGACCCAAGGAAGGCCTGGCCCTTCTCAACGGCACTCAAGTGTCGACGGCGCTGGCGCTGGCAGGATTGTTCGAGGCCGAGCGCGTCTTCCAGGCGGCCCTCGTCACCGGAGCGCTCGCGACCGATGCCGCCAAGGGCTCCGACGGCCCCTTTGACGCGCGCATCCAGAAGCTGCGGCGGCATCGCGGGCAGATCGAGGTAGCCGCGTCCTTACGCACCCTGATGCAGGGCAGCGCCATCCGCGCATCGCACCTCACCAACGACGACCGCGTGCAGGATCCCTATTGCCTGCGCTGCCAACCGCAGGTGATGGGCGCCGTGCTCGACCTGCTGCGGCAGGCGGGCGAGACCCTCGGCACGGAAGCGAACGGCGTCTCCGACAACCCGCTCGTGTTCTCGGATACCGGCGAGGTCATCTCCGGCGGCAACTTCCATGCCGAGCCCGTGGCTTTCGCCGCCGACATGATCGCCATGGCCCTGTGCGAGATCGGCTCGCTCGCCGAGCGCCGCATCGCCATGCTGGTCGATCCCGCTCTCTCAGGTCTTCCCGCCTTCCTCACGCCGAAGCCGGGCCTCAATTCCGGCTTCATGATCCCGCAGGTGACGGCAGCGGCTCTCGTCTCCGAGAACAAGCAGCGCGCCTATCCGGCGAGCGTCGACTCGATCCCCACTTCAGCCAATCAGGAGGATCACGTCTCCATGGCGACCCATGGCGCGCGCAGGCTCATCCCGATGGCAGCGAACACCGCCAACGTGATCGGCATCGAGCTTTTGGCCGCCGTACAGGGCTGCGACTTCCACGCGCCGATGCAGTCGAGCGAGCGCCTGGAACGCGCCCGCGCTCTGCTGCGTGCAAAGGTGGCGCACCTCGACGACGACCGGCACATGGCGCCCGACATGGAGCAATCGACCGGGCTCGTTGCATCGGGCGCTTTGGCGGATGCCGCCGGTCGCGACGTGCTGCCGCGCGTGATGGATGAGGTATCCGCATGAGCAGCGAGCATCCCGACTGGCTCACCATCGTCCGCGGCGGCGCCCCCCTCATAGTGAGCCTGCCGCATACGGGTACGGACATCCCGGCCGAATACGAGAATGGTCTCGTCTCGCCGTGGCTCGCGCGCAAGGATGCGGATTGGTGGATCGAGCGGCTTTACGACTTCGCCGTCGGTCTCGGCGCGACCGTGATCCGAACCACAATCTCCCGCACGGTGATCGACGTGAACCGCGACCCGTCCGGGATCTCGCTCTATCCGGGCCAGGCGACGACGGAACTGTGCCCCACCACCACCTTCGATGGCGAGCCGCTCTATGTGCCGGGCGCAGAGCCGGATGCCGGGAACATCGCCGGGCGTCGCAGGCGCTACTTCGATCCCTATCACGCGGCGCTCGGAACGGAGATCGAGCGGCTGCGCGCTCAACACGCCAATATCGTGGTCTACGACTGCCACTCGATCCGCTCGGTCATTCCGCGCCTGTTCGAGGGCACCCTGCCGCATTTCAACATCGGTACCAATGGCGGCACCAGCTGCGCGCCCGTGCTGAGCGATGCCATCGAAAAGATCTGCATCGGCAGCGGCTTCAGCCATGTGGTCAACGGCCGCTTCAAGGGCGGCTACATCACGCGCAGTCTTGGGCATCCCGTAGCCGGCGTCCACGCCGTCCAGATGGAACTCGCCTGTCGCGGCTACATGAAGGAGCCGCTCGGCCCGGTCGCGGAAGACGAGTGGCCGACACGCTACGACGAGGATTATGCGGCGCCCATGCGCGCAGCTCTCACCCTCATTCTCCAGACCTGTCTCACCTTCGCCAATTCCAAAGCTTGAGGATCCGTCCCATGACCCGCATCGACAACGCCCGCGTGATCCGCGCCGCCCATGGCACCGAATTGTCGGCCAAAAGCTGGCTGACGGAAGCGCCCCTGCGCATGCTGATGAACAACCTGGACCCGGACGTTGCCGAGAGGCCCGGCGAGCTCGTCGTGTACGGCGGCATCGGCCGCGCCGCGCGCGACTGGGACAGCTTCGACCGGATCGTCGCCGCATTGAAGAACCTCAATGACGACGAGACGCTGCTCGTGCAGTCGGGCAAGCCCGTCGGCGTGTTCCGCACGCATGCCGATGCGCCGCGCGTGCTGATCGCCAATTCCAACCTCGTGCCGCACTGGGCCACCTGGGACAAGTTCCATGAGCTCGATCGCAAGGGGCTCATGATGTACGGCCAGATGACGGCCGGTTCCTGGATCTATATCGGCACGCAGGGAATCGTGCAGGGCACCTACGAGACCTTCGTGGAAGTGGGCCGCCAGCACTACAACGGCGATCTCTCCGGCCGCTGGATCCTCACCGCGGGCCTCGGCGGCATGGGCGGCGCGCAGCCCCTCGCCGCCACCATGGCAGGCGCCTCCTGCCTCGCGGTGGAATGTCAGCCGAGCCGCATCGAGTTTCGTCTGCGCACCGGCTATGTCGACCGGCGCGCAGATACCCTCGATGAGGCGCTCGCCATCATCGAGCAATCCTGCCGCGACAAGAAACCGGTCTCCGTCGGCCTTCTCGGCAATGCCGCGGAAATCTTCCCCGAAATCTATCGCCGCGGCATCCGTCCCGATGCGGTGACGGACCAGACTTCGGCGCATGATCCCATCAACGGCTATCTGCCGAAAGGCTGGACGCTGGCTGAGTGGGAATCCAAGCGCGAGAGCGATCCCAAGGCGGTCGAACATGCGGCGAAGAAATCCATGGCCGAGCATGTGCGCGCCATGCTCGACTTCCACAAGGCGGGCGTGCCGACCCTCGATTACGGCAACAACATCCGCCAGATGGCGAAGGAGGAAGGAGTCGACAACGCCTTCGACTTCCCCGGTTTCGTGCCGGCCTATATCCGCCCGCTCTTCTGCCGCGGCATCGGCCCGTTCCGCTGGGCTGCGCTCTCGGGCGATCCCGAGGACATCTACAAGACCGACGCCAAGGTGAAGGAGCTGCTGCCCGACAACAAGCACCTGCACAACTGGCTCGACATGGCGAAGGAGCGCATCAAGTTCCAGGGCCTGCCCGCGCGCATCTGCTGGGTCGGCCTCGGCGACCGTCATCGCCTCGGCCTCGCCTTCAACGAGATGGTCGCCAAGGGCGAGTTGAAGGCGCCCATCGTGATCGGTCGCGACCATCTCGATTCCGGCTCGGTCGCCAGCCCGAACCGCGAGACGGAAGCGATGAAGGACGGCTCGGATGCGGTCTCCGACTGGCCGCTCCTCAACGCCCTTCTCAACTGCGCCTCCGGCGCCACCTGGGTGTCGCTGCATCATGGCGGCGGCGTCGGCATGGGCTTCTCGCAGCATTCGGGCATGGTGATCGTCTGCGACGGCACGCCGGAAGCCGCCAAGCGCGTCGAGCGCGTGCTCTGGAACGATCCGGCGACCGGTGTGATGCGCCATGCGGATGCGGGCTATGATATCGCCATCGATTGCGCGCGCGAGCATAACCTCAACCTGCCGAGCCTGCGCTGATGGCGGCACGCGTCATCCGCAACGCGGAACTCGTCCGCGTTCCCTGGAAGAACGGCGGCGGCACCACTGCGGAGGTCGCCGCCTTTCCGGAGGGTTCGCGCTTCGAGACCTTCGGCTGGCGCCTCAGCATGGCGGATGTGGAATCCGACGGGCCGTTCTCGTTCTTTCAGGGCATCGACCGCACCCTGATCGTGGTCGAGGGCGGGGGCATCGAACTCGATGTGGAGGGCATTGCCTATCCGTTGGACCGGGCGTCGCCAAAACTCTCGTTCTCAGGCGACGACATCACCACGGGACGGCTTCTCTCGGGGCCGATCCGCGACCTCAACGTGATGACGCGGCGCGGTCGGTTCCGGCACCGGACGCGGTTCGTGGAATCGGGTGTCGCTCTGCTGTCGGAGGACACGAGTGTTGCGTTCATCGTCGCCCTCGACGGCTCCTTCGACGTCACCCTCGATTCGACGATCCATTCGCTCGGTGTGCTCGACACGCTGATGCTGGAGGCGACGCAGGAGCTGATCCTGCTCTCCGGTACCGGGCGGGCGATTCTCGTCGAGATCGCCCATGACTATCCCGAAAGCCTGAATCGTGAATCTCCCGCCTCATCCTGAGGAGCCACGAAGTGGCGTCTCGAAGGAGGGTCCAGAAAGCACTGGAGACGCCCTCGTCCTTCGAGACGGCCTGACGGCCTCCTCAGGATGAGGGCTCAGAAGAGCATTGCTCATGGCCAGAGGTTAAGGAGCGCAATTTTCGGCGCGAAATGCTCAAAACAACGGCAGAGATAAATGTCTATACATTTGACATTGCCGCTGCGTCATGGTGCCATTCGCCCGCTCGAAAACGCTGCCGGACGCAGAACGTGCAAAACCTTCCAGAGGGTGCGGTCGGCGGTGCGAGACAGAGATTCGATGAGAACGGAGGCTTGAGATGAAGGCGTTATTGGGTGGTTTGGCCGTGTTGGCCCTGGCGGTCGGGTCCGCCTCGGCGCAGGAGACGAAGGTGACAGTCGGCATCTCGGGCTGGACGGGCTTTGCGCCCCTCACGCTCGCGAAGGAAGCCGGCATCTTCAAGAAGAACGGCCTCGACGTGACGATCAAGAAGGTGCCGCAGGCGAGCCGCCACCTCGCGATCCAGTCCGGCGACATCCAATGCGCCGCCACCACGGTGGAGACTTGGGTCGTATGGAATGCCAACGGCGTGCCCACCAAGCAGATCTTCCAGCTCGACAAGAGCTACGGCGCCGACGGCATGGTGGTGAGGAACGACATCGCTTCGATCAAGGACATCAAGGGCAAGCAGGTGGCAGCCTCCGCGCCCGGCACCTCACCGTATTTCGCCCTCGCCTGGATGCTGAAGAAGAACGGCCTCTCGGTGAAGGACGTGACCGTGGTCAACATGGAGCCGGGCCCCGCCGCCCAGGCCTTCATCGCCGGCCAGAACGACGTCGCCATGACATACGAGCCCTATCTCTCTTCCGTGCGCGCGGCGCCGCAATCCGGCAAGATCATCGCCACGACTCTCGATTACCCGATGGTGATGGACACCTTCGGCTGCACGCCGAAATTCCTCGCCGACAATCCGAAGGCAGCGAAAGCGCTCGCCGACAGCTATTTCGAAGCCCTCGAGATGATCGCCAAGGATCAGGCCAAGTCCTACGAGATCATGGGCGCCGACGTGAAGCAGACTGGCGAGGCCTTCGGCAAGTCGGCGCAGTTCCTGCGCTGGCAGGACCGCGAGGCGAACAAGAAATTCTTCGCCGGCGAGTTCAAGACCTTCTCGGCGGAAGCTGCCGACCTGCTGCTCGAGGCGGGCATCATCAAGCAGAAGCCGGACATGGACGCGCTGGCGGATACCAGCTTCATCCAGTAACGATCCTGCCGCGGCGATGGCCTGCTTCCGTGCAGGCCATCGCCTTATCCTTCCCTCCATCGAGGCCGTTCGGACGAGCAGGTCCGAACGGCAGAGCAGATCCTTCATGCCTCGTCCTCTCGAACCCGTCAGCCAGGGCACGCGCGTCACGCTCGGCATCTCATTCTTCATCCTGTTCTTCGCGGCATGGGCCTTCGCGACGCTGGGCGGCTTCGTCTCGCGTACCTTCCTCGCCGATCCGATCACCATGGTGCAGGACGGCTGGCTGCTGCTCACCCGCTTCGGCTTCATGGGCGATATCGGCATCACGGTCTGGCGCGTCGTCGGCGGCTTCATCATAGCGGCGCTTATTGCCGTGCCGCTCGGCATCATGATGGGGGCGTACAAATCCTTCGAGGCCTTCCTCGAGCCCTTCGTATCGTTTGCGCGCTACCTGCCCGCCTCCGCCTTCGTGCCGCTGCTCATCCTATGGGCCGGCATCGGAGAGATGCAGAAGCTCCTCGTAATCTTCATCGGATCGGTCTTCCAGATCATCCTGATGGTGGCGGTGGCTGTGGGCAACACGCGCCGCGACCTGGTCGAGGCCGCCTACACGCTCGGCTCGAGCGATCGAGGCGTGGTGCAGCGCGTGCTCATCCCCGCGAACGCGCCGGAGATCGCGGAAATCCTGCGGCTCGTGCTCGGCTGGGCCTGGACCTACGTCATCGTCGCCGAACTCATCGGCTCGTCTTCCGGTATCGGCCACATGATCATCGACAGCCAGGCGCTGCTCGCGACGGGGCAAATGATCTTCGGCATCATCGTGATCGGCATCATCGGCCTGATCTCCGACTTCCTGTTCAAGGCCCTCAATCGCAAGCTCTTTGCCTGGAGGCTCGCATGACCGGCACGATCCTCCAGATCGACAACGTCTCCCGCGTGTTTCCGGGCGTGCGCGGCGGCGCGCCCGTGCGTGCGCTCGAGCCCACGAACCTGCAGGTGGCGCAGAACGATTTCATCACCATCCTCGGCCCGTCCGGCTGCGGTAAGTCCACGCTCCTGCGCATCGTCGCCGGCCTCGACCGCCCAAGCGGCGGGCGCGTGCTGCTCAACGGGCGCGAGATCAGGGGCCCGGGTGCGGATCGCGGCATGGTGTTCCAGTCCTACACCCTGTTTCCCTGGCTCACGATTGCCGAGAACATCGCCTACGGCCTGCGCGAGAAGGGCGTGCCGAAGGCGCAGCGCCAGGACATCGTCGCCTCCTATACGGAGAAGGTGGGCCTGCGCGGCTTCGAGAACCATTATCCGAAGCAGCTTTCCGGCGGCATGCAGCAGCGCACGGCCATTGCCCGCGCGCTCGCCAACGATCCCGAGATCCTGCTTCTCGACGAGCCCTTCGGCGCCCTCGACAACCAAACGCGCGGCCTGATGCAGGAACTGCTGCTCGGCATCTGGGAGCGCGAGCAGAAGACCGTTCTCTTCGTCACCCATGACATCGAGGAAGCGATCTTCCTCGCCTCCCGCGTCATCGTCATGTCCGCCCGCCCCGGCCGCATCAAGGCCGACATCCCCGTCGACCTGCCGCATCCGCGCCACTACACCATGAAGACGACACCGGAATTCTCCGCCCTGAAGGCGCAGCTGACGGAAGAGATTCGCGTCGAGGCGCTGCAGGCGGAAGGCGTGCATTGAGCTGATTGCCGATCTCGGTGTTGTCTCCGTCTCGAAGCAACCGACAGATCAGCCTCAAAGCGAGCGCGCGATAACATGCTCCCGAGCAGCCTGCGAGCGCTGTCCCAGCCTGTCCTGAACCGCACTCGGAATCCTGTCTAACCCTCTCGTTGCGGAAACACGGACAAGCCGATACCTCGAAATTTATAACGAGATAACGTTATTTTTGTCTTGAAGTGACTAAGTTGGTCACTTATACATTGTTACATGAAATTCAGGGCATCAGCTCCGTCTTCCAGTCTCCGTTACGTCCTCTACCTCAGGCCAGCGGATCAGGAGGCCATCGCCGATACCCTGGTGCAATACGCCTCCATGATGGTCCTGCTGGAAGAGGTGGCGTCGCGGGAGGGCATCAAGTCCGACGTGGTTCGGCTGCAGAAGCTTTCCTACGAGCGAATCCGCTCAGAAACGCAGCTTCCCGCCCAGATGGTTCTCTTGGGGATCCGCGATTTCGCTGCCCAACGCAGCTCGGGAGAAGACCTGCCCGGCATCCCGCTCGATGAAAAGCTCTATGCCGTCAAGGGGCCGATGACGCTGACGCTCTCGACCGTTCATGGACGCGTCACGGTGCATTACGACGTCGCCGGCTACCTGGAGGGCTGGCGCGGATCAGCCCCTGCCCGCCTCGTTCGCAGCGATGCAGGCTTCGAGATCGTCATCGGGGTCAAACCATTCATTCGTCCACCAGAGGAGAAGTCGATGGCATACGAAGGCATTCTATCCCGTGTCGGCCGTCTGGTCGCAGGTTTCGCACATGCAGCGGTCGACATGGCCGAGCAGAAGGATCCCGTCGCCCTCGTCGAGCAGGCGATCCGGGAGATCGACCGTGAAGCCGAAGAGGCCCGCGCCGCGCTCGGCAAGCATACGGCCGAACAGCACAGGCTCGAGAACCGGGCCCGCGAGCTGGATACGGAACTGCTCTCCCTTTCCGGCAAGATCGCAACCGCGCTGCAGCAGGGGCGTGAGGATCTCGCAAAGGCGGGGATCGGGCGGCAGATCGATATCGAGGCGCAGATAGGGGCCCTGCAGGTTGCCGTTGCCGACGTCAAAGAGCGCATCGAAGAGGCCCAGGGAGCCGTTCAGGCCGTCATCGCCGCGCGCCGCGAGGGCGAGGCGCGGCTTGCGGAACTGAAGCGGTCCCTGGCCAGCGACCAGGCAGCGACATCGTCACATGCCGGCGCTGCTCGCACGGCATCGCCCGCGGACAAGAGCCTGCGCTCGCTGGAAGTGATCTCCCGCGTGACCGGCGTCCCATCCTCGGGCGGCCATCCCCACGCTTCGCAAATGAACGAGCTGGAACGGCTGCACAGGGACAGGACCGTCGAGGAACGCCTCGCCGCATTCAAGGCCAAGACCCGGGAATAAACGGAGCGCTCCATGGACCTCCTGCTGTCGGGAAGCTACCAGCCCTTCATCGTTGCCGGTCTCGTCATGACCTGTCTTGTCGCGATCGAGACGATATCGTTGGTCGCCGGCTTTTCCCTGAGCCACTTCATCGATCAGAGCTTCGAGCCCGAAACCTTTGGCGGCTACCACGCCGACACGGGTGAGACCGGATTCATCGGCGGCCTGATGGGCTGGATCAATGCGGGCCGGGTTCCGCTGCTGATCGTCATCATCACGTGGCTTGCGGCTTTTGCCGCCGCGGGCTTCATGGTTCAAACCCTTGCTGCAAGCCTGTTGGCTCCCCTGCCCGTCGCATTGGCCGGCCTTGTCGCATTCGGCGTCGCAGCGCCCGTGACGCGATTCACGACACGCCTGGTGTCCCGCATCGTTCCGCGCGATGAAACCTATGCGGTGTCCGATGCCGATCTGATCGGCCGTGTCGCGGAGGTCACGCTGGGCCCGCTCGATCAAGGCCCCGCCGGACGCGTGAAGGTTCGGGACACCCATGGGAACTGGCACTTTCCCATGGCCAAACTGGCCGAAGGACACGATCCCATCCCGGTCGGGGCCCAGGCTCTTCTCGTCGAGAGAAACGGAACGACGTTCTTGGTCATCCCAGCGCCCGACGACCTCAAGACGATCAATTAAAGCAAATCCTCCGGAGAACTCACCATGCTCAATGGCATCATCATCCCGGTCGCCCTCAGCCTTCTTGCCATCCTCGGCATCGGCGTGGTGGTCGGCATCCTCTACAAGCGCTCGACTCGCGACCAGGCCTATGTCCGCACCGGCCTTGGCGGCAAGAAAGTGGTGCTCGACGGCGGCTCCGTCGTTCTCCCCGTCTTTCACTCCAGCGCCTGGGTCAATTTGAATACCCTGCGGCTCGAGGTTCGCCGCGGCGAAGGCGATGCGCTCATCACCAGGGACCGCATGCGCGTCGATATCGGGGCCGAATTCTACGTCCGCGTGCGGCCGGAAGCCGACTCGATTGCACTTGCGGCCCAGACCCTCGGCGACCGCACGAACAATGCCGATGCTCTGCGTCAGCTGATCGAAGCGAAATTCGTCGACGCGCTCAGGTCTGTGGCGGCGACCATGTCGCTGAACGATCTCCAGGAGAAGCGCACGGAGTTCGTGAAGGCCGTGCAGGAGACGGTTGCAGCCGATCTCACCTCCAACGGCCTCGAGCTCGAAAGCGTCTCGCTGACGCGGCTCGACCAGACCGACATCAAGCATTTCAACCCGAACAACAGCTTCGATGCGGAAGGTCTGGCGACCCTCACGAAGATCACCGAGCAGCGCAAGAAGGAGCGCAACGAGGTTGTCCGCGATACGGAAGTCGCCATCGCAGAGAAGGATCGCGAGGCGCTTCAGCGCAAGCTCGAGATCGATCGAGCCTCGAAGGAAGCGGAACTCGCCCAGCAGCGCGATATCGCCAATGCCACGTCCAAGACCCGCGCCGAGCAGGCTGAAAAGGAAGCAGCGGCGCGCCAGGCGGAGGAAACCGCAAGGATCGCTTCCGAGCTCGCCATTGCCGAGCGCGAGGCGGAAGCCAAGCGCATCAAGGAGAGCGCCAACATCGTGGCGAGCCGCGCCGTTCAGCAATCCGAGCTGGAGGCGAGACGCGACGTGCAGATCGTCGCGCAGGAGAGCGCCATCGCCGTTGCCAACAAGAGCCGCGAGGAATCGGAGGCGAAGGCCGCCGCCAAGGAGGCCGAAGCGCTCGCTGTCGCAGCCGACGAAAAGGTTGCAACGGCACGAGAGGTCGAGATTGCGGAGCGCCAGAAGCGCATCGCCGTCATCGCCGCGCAGCAGGATGCCGAGACCGAGGCGACGAATGTGACCGTCGCGGCTCAGGCGGACAAGGACGCAGCCGAGGACAGGGCGCATGCCATCAAGACGATCGCGCTCGCGAACGCAGAAGCCGCCAAGATCGAAGCCGCAGGCATTCGCGAGAAAGGTGCCGCCCAGGCCGAGGCCGAGGCTGCGATGACGGAGGCCCGCAACAAGCTCTCTGCGGCCATCATCGAGTTCGAGCTCACCCGCGAGCGGATCCGCATCATTCCGGAGGCTCTGGCGGAGGCCGTAAAGCCCATCGAGAAGATCAAGGACATCCGTATTTTCGATACCGGCGGATTGGTCAACGGCAAGGCGAACTCCGAAGGCGGAATTGGTCTTGGGGATGGCTTGGCAGGGCAGCTCCTGTCGCTTCAGGCGAACAAGCCCATCCTGAACAGCATTCTCGCCGAAGCCGGATTTTCCGGCGGAAGCAACGCCCTCGACACGCTCCTCGGATCCGTCACCGCAAAAGGGCAGATCAAGGTCGAAGATGTTACGGGGGCTCCCAATAACCTTGCTGCCTCCGGCAAGGCACCTTGATTGAATCGTCCCGGATCGTCCGTCACGGTACGGCGATCCGGGAATAACTTCTGCACCACCCGGATATCCTTCCGGGTGAATTGACCCGCTGCCCCGCTCGGGTGACGCTTTTTGCCGTCTTTGTTGCGGGGTGGGCCCGATGCTGAAGTACATGTTTGCCGGCGCCATGGTGCTTGCCGGCAGCCTCCCCGTTCGGGCTGAGATCGTCATCGATCAGGCCATGATCGCCGGCGGCGAATTGCGCGTTCTCGGGCGGTTGAGCAGGCCCCGTCAGGCGCCGGTATCCCTCGACGAGCAGTATCAGACGAAATCGGAAGCCAATGGACGCTTCGCCTTTCGCATCATGTATCACCCCGCCACCTGCATCGTGACGATCCAGGCGGAGGAGGAGCAGCGGCAGGTCGTGATCGGATTTTGTGGGCAGCAGGGTCCGGCCGCATCGGGCGATGCCCTCAAGGCCGCTGCGACGTCGCTCCCGCCCGGGCCGGCCGGCCCGCAGGGCAATCCGGGCCGCGATGGCGCGCAGGGCCCTGCCGGGCCGAAAGGCGAGCCGGGTCCGCAGGGGATCGCTGGGCCTTCAGGCCTCCAGGGTGAGCGCGGCAGCGACGGGCCGCAGGGTCCGGCCGGCCCCATGGGCCCACAGGGGCCTGCAGGCCCTCCTGGACCTCCCGGCCTGACTGGGACCGCAGAAGCGCGCCTCGCATCCGATGGTCAGCCGGGGCCCGTCGGGCCGGCCGGTCCGACAGGTTCCGAAGGACCTCCCGGGCCTGCAGGGCCGCAGGGACCGCAAGGGTTGGCAGGACATCAGGGACCGCAAGGGCCGCAAGGACTTCCCGGGCCGCGCGGCGAACCGGGCCCGGCCGGACCTCCCGGCTCCATCGGACCGGCAGGCCCGGTGGGACTCGCCGGCACTATTGGCCCTATGGGCCCTCCCGGACCGCAGGGCGGTACGGGTGATATCGGTCCGATCGGACCTCCGGGACCGATAGGGCCCATCGGCCCTGTCGGCCTCACTGGTCCCATCGGCCCGCAGGGCCCGGCTGGGCCTGAAGGAAAGGCGGGACCGGAAGGAAAGTCGGGACTGGCCGGAACGATCCTGCGGGTCCTGGTGCAGGAATGTGCCGCGCAGGCGCGATGCATGGCCCGCTGCGACGAGGATGAATATCCCGTCAACGGCACATGCAACCGCGGCGACCGCTTCGACATGGACGAGGCGGGTGTCTACTGCTTCTCCACCAGCGAGAGCCCGACCGGCATGAAGGCACGGGCAATCTGCGCAAAGAAATAACCGGAAGTGCCACTGCGCATTCTGCTGAACGGCAGGATGCGGTGACGGTTGCGAAACCCGCCGGGTCTCAGCTTTCGGTTGACGGCTTGCTTGTTTCCGCAGCGGGAGCAGCGGCCTCAGTTGCCTTCTCGGCGATCGCTTTCGGCTTGCGGACTGTCTTGCGCGATGATGATGTCCGTGGCGCCTTGCGAGGCGCTGGCTCCGCCTTTTCGACCGAAGCCTTCTTCTCCGCGCTTTCGCGATTGGCGGGGACATCCTCCTTGCGAAGCTGCGCCATTCCCCTCTGCACGGCCTTCAGGAAGGCCTCTGCAGGCGATCCCGCCTCCTGGACAATGGTGAGCTTGGTCAGCGTGCGCTCCAGCTTCTCGCCACGCCGGATCGCTTTTGCAGTGAGAACGAGTTCATCGCCGACGACACGGGACTTCTTTGCCATAGGGCTCTCTCTTCGGTAAGGGCGCTCCCGGTTAGCAGCCTTGGCGCACCGAAAACAGTGAAGTTTCTATGACAGTTTGATGACACTCCGTCGGGGCGCAGGAATGCTGCCGTCAGGTCCGCGATCGCGCCGTCGCCTCGAGAGCAATCAATCCGCCGGCTATCCTGAACGTCCCCTTCGGCCCGCAAGGTGAATGTCGACGAACATCTCTTCGTACTGAGCAATGACGGATGGAAGCTCGAAAGCGCTGACGGCATCGGGTGAGACGTGCCTCCGCCCTGCCTGAACGAATTCGTCGATCGCTTCGGCAAGAGCCACCGCGGTGAAACCCTTGGCCAACCGGCATTGAGGAAGCTGCTCGAACAGGCTTTCAAGACCGGGAACAGGTGTTGCGACGACCGGCGTCCCACAGGCGAGCGCCTCTATGACGACGTTCGGGAAGCCCTCAAAACGCGAAGACAACAGGAACCCGTCGGCCCGCGAGAAAAACCGGTAGACGTTCGATCTATGCCCGGCGAAATGCACCTGATGCTGCACCTGCATCCGGCAGGCATACTGCTCCAATTCCTCGCGGAGCTGACCTGCTCCCAGGATGGTGAGGTCGATATCCCGATGCTTCGCAAGTTTGATCGCCTCGATGGCGACATCGAAACCCTTTTGTGCCTCCAATCGCCCCGCCGCGACGAGATTGAATGCCGAGGGTGCTAATTCAACCTCATCGGAAGTTTCGGTCGCGCACTTTCGCAGATGCGCAAGATCGATCGGATTGCGGATCACGATTCCGGATTTCTTTTTCCAGTTGAGATGGGTCGCATAATCATCCCGCATCTCCGGAGACTGGAACACGATTTGGTCCGCAGTCGACAAGGCAGCTTTGGTGAGACCGCGCCAGATGTGAGGCATGCGGCGCCCTGCCAACGACGCGCTCAGCAAGATCGTTGGACGGGCAACGAACTTCGTATGGCGTGGCCAGAAGCGTCGTGTCGCGGCCAAGGCTACGCTGAAGTAGTCCAATGTCGAGAAAACGATATCGGGATTATGATCGCGAATAAGCCGCGTGATACTTGGCAAGGATGATCTGACACGCTTCTGCTTCAGGTCGATCAGATTTATGTCGGGAGGAAGATCCTGGGAGAGCACATCGCCGTGGCGATTGAGAACGGCAAGTGAAATGTCGAATTTTTCTTTCGAGAGATTTCGGATGATCGTCAGCACGACACGTTCAGCGCCGCCGGCGACCAAGGTTGGCAGAAAGAACAAGATCCGTGTGCGCTCACCCATCACTTGGGCTTACCTGACATTTGAGCGAACCATATCGATTCACATATTGTCATCAGCGATCTCGAAGCACTCTAGAGTTCTATCGCAACGCTGATGTCCTCTGGGTTTGTGAGCCGTCATGCGAACGTGCCGCATCAGCCCGGGACCGTTCCAGCCTCATGCTCTCACGGCTACTCGACTGGTGTTGGGTCGAAGCACACTACCCTTGAGTTGATGTCGGTAGGAGTTCTCGTCCAAATGCTGCCGCTTCCATGAATCGAGGACAAGAAGCCGCCAGAGATACTCGGAAAAGTCACGGCGCCCGCGGTTATGCAGATCCAGCAGACGGCTTGCTCCAGCCGCGTCCCAAAGGTCGCACCCACGGGATGCGTCCCCCATCAAACGGTCAGTGATCATGGACCTCCATTGAGGTTGCCGCATCCAGGCGCCGATCGGAACCCCAAATCCACTCTTCCTCGCGTGTGCCGTCTTGGCAGGCAGCCTAAGACGAGCAAGTTGGCGGAGAGGCAGCTTTCCCTCTTCGCCATTCGCCAGAGCCGCGGGAGACAGCGTCGCAGCCCATTCGACCACCCGATAATCCAGGAGCGGCGACCTGACCTCGATGGAGCTCGCCATCGAAGCCCGATCGACTTTGACCAGGACATCGTCCGGCAGATACAATCGGTAATCCAAAGCTCTCTGACGTGAGAGTGAATCGAGCCTCGACCCGTTCTCCCAATTCACATGCACGGAGTCGAGCACGTCGCCGGCCTGAGCGAGCAGATCCCGCGGCAGGATGGAGCGAAGCGCGGGGTCGCGTGTCATGCCCTGCCCATCGAAAACCGCAGCCATCTGGTCATGAGGAAGGGTCGCTTTGGCAAGGCGATAGCGCAAGCCGGAATGGAGCGGCATCACACGCGACAGCGCGTATCCAACCATTTTGGCGGCGCTCGGAACTTTACTGATCCAGCCATGCCGGGCTGCTTCGAGGTAGCGTCGATATCCACCGAAAGCCTCGTCTCCGCCGTCCCCCGACAGAAAGACCGTTGCGTGCTCGGCAGCGGCGGAACACAGAAGCATGGTCGGCAGAGCCGAGGCATCGCCGAAGGGCTCGTCGAAGGTCCACGAAAGCCGGTCTATGTCGTCGATGCTTGCCGCGCGTTGCTGCAGAACCTTCAGCTTCAAGCCAAGATGCGCCGCCGTCTCCTTGGCGATCGACGTTTCGTCAAACGACTCTTCCGCAAATCCGACCGTCAGTGCGAGAGGTGGTGCGGCGGACTCGGCCGCGAACGATGCCACGAGGCCGCTATCGATTCCACCGGACAGAAATATGCCGACGGGCACATCGCTTCGAAGGCGAATTTTGACGGCATCGGCCAGAAGATCCTGAAACTCCGACAGCCGTTCCGTCGTGACCGGACCGGAACTGGAATCCGGAGAGATATCGACGGACCAGTAGCGGGTGGTATTGAGGGCCGGCCTGTCCAGGGAGCCTTCAGCATACGTGCCGGCCTCCAGCTTCCCATAGCCTTCCAGGATGCATGAATTGGCTGGTATATAGCCAAGTGAGAGGAATTCCAGAACAGCCTTCCGATTGATCGTTCGCGGGGCGTCGGGCCAGGCAAGAAGTCCTTTCAATTCGGACGCGAAGCGCAATTTTCCTCTCTGATTGTACCAGTAGAGAGGCTTCACCCCGAGACGATCGCGCGCGAGAAGAAATGTTCTTTTCGTCAAGTCGACAAAGGCAAAGGCAAACATGCCGTTCAAGCGCTGCAATGCAGCAGGGCCATGGCGCACAAGAAGCTGCAGAAGCACTTCCGTGTCGGATCCGCTCCGAAACGTCACACCGTCCTGTTCAAGGCTGCGGCGAAGCTCCAGGTAGTTGTAGATCTCGCCGTTGAAAACCAGCCAATGACGCCCGTCGGGCGTGGACATGGGCTGATGGCCTGCCGGGCTTAAATCGATGATCGCAAGCCGCCGAAAGCCGAGCATCCAGTTATTGCCGCTTTCAAGTCCGTAATCGTCCGGGCCTCGATGCTCCAGGACATTCAGCAGCCCGGCGTATGTATCGGAATTTGTCGAGGATTGGGGAGATCCAAACTCGCCGAATATGCCGCACATTCTGCCTGTCTCCTCACCCGGTATCGTTTTTATTTGGCTGCAGTACGGAACCTGCGCTTCCTTGAATCTAACTTAGCAAGTGGCGACATGCGGAAGACCCGGAAGGAGTGAATCATCGCGTGCGTCTGGGATTGGAGGGTAGGTAGCTATTCAGATCGATCCAATTCAGTCACACGAACCTCAGTCACGAGCGCTGTCGACAGGGACCGCTTGCGCTGCGGGCTCATGGTCTCCTCTTCATCGAATCTCACGCGAGGCGAATATGAGATCAAGTTGCGTCTGCTGATCTACTCCGACCCAGTTGTACCCGGTTAATCCGTTCGTTTGATTGATAAGCAATCACTCCCATAGGCAAAGATTACGCATGTCGGCACGCCGCAGCTAGATTCTATTTGGGTTACGAACGACGGCACAAGGCTACCAATTGAAGTACATCTTAAGGGCGCGCGCCGCGGTGGATCTTCTCTCCAGATCTCCAGAAATTGGACCATCGAGCGTGCGAGGTACCCGGCAAACGTGATTGCGACAAAGGCGATGGACTCACGGAGATGTCCCGGAGCGGGCCGATCACTGCCGTGCTCTGACGGGTTGGCAGCGGCAGTATGGATCCGTCCTGAGGCTATGGAGGCCGTCGGCGATGCCCCGCTTGTTCCCTGCTCCTCGTTCGAAGGCTCTGGAGCCGGCGGAGAGGAAACAGGAGTGCGCGAACCCCGAAGCGGGCTCGAAAAGGATTCTTACTTCAGAGAGATAAATGGTGCCCAGGGGCGGAATCGAACCACCGACACTGCGATTTTCAGTCGCATGCTCTACCAACTGAGCTACCTGGGCATCCGATGCGCGGCGGGGCCGTGCGCGTCGTGGAGGGGTGTATAGTCAGACCTGCGGCGCATGTCCAGCGCCTTGGCCGACAAAAGTTCGGAGAATCTTCGGCTCAGGCCTGCCGGTCGTCCTCGTCCCGGTCGTCCTCCTCGCTCTCGACAGCCGGAATGGCATAGTTGCCCGAGAGCCAGCGGTTCAGGTCTACATCGGCACAGCGCTTGGAGCAGAACGGCCGGTAGGCCGGCTCCGTCGGCTTGCCGCAGATCGGGCACTTGCCGGAGGATGCCAGGGGATTGTTCTCGTTGGCAGCGTTCATTCCGCGCCTCCTTTCCTGAACAGGCAACGTGGTCGCCGCGCTCGTCCCGCGCAAGGCCGTTTCACGGGCGGGGGACAAGGTGCCTCAGGCAGCGTCGAGCCAGGACGAGCGGACTGGATAGCCCTCCCCGTCGAGGAGCGCCGCTGCCTCGTAGAGCGGCAGGCCGACGACGTTCGAATAGGAGCCGACGAGCTTGACCACGAAGGTCCCGGCAAGCCCCTGAATGGCATAGCCGCCGGCCTTGCCGCGCCACTCGCCGGAGGCGAGATAGCGCTCGAACTCGTCTCGCGAGAGGCGCTTGAAGCGCACCCGCGTCTCGACGAAGCGCTCGCGGATCGATTCCTTCGGCGTGATCAGGCAGATCGAGGTGTAGACCCGGTGCGCGCGGCCCGAGAGCAGGCGCAAACAGGCCGCCGCCTCGTCGACCACCTCGGCTTTGGGCAGAACCCGCTTGCCGACAACCACCACCGTATCGGCGGAGAGGATGTAGGAATCCTTCAGGTCCTCGCGGGTGCGGGCGACACGGCGCGCCACCTCCGCCTTCGAACGGGAGAGCCGCTTGGCGAGTTCCTTCGCGCCCTCGTTCTTCAGGGGCGTCTCGTCCACATCGGCGGGCAGAAGCGCGTCGGGCTCGATTCCGGCCTGCTGCAGCAGAGCGAGCCTGCGCGGCGAGGCAGATGCGAGAATGAGCTTCGGACGCCCGCTGGGGTTCGACATCTCGGAAGACGACGCCACTGTTTTCTCCACGCTCTACGCCCGGCAACAGCATGGCACCGGGAACAATTGAATCAAGACGTCAGGCGACCGGCGGCGGCTCGACCCCGGACGGGGAGGATTTGACCTCCGCATCGCGCGAAACGTCCCGCTTATCCAGATTGCGGTAGCGCATCACGCTGACCGGAATCGTCAGCAGGAAGACGACCGTGATCAGGCTCAGCATCTCCCAAGGGAAACTGATCAGAAGCCCGAACGCCGCGACGGACAGGACGAAAATGGGCAGCACCCACTGGCGCGGCACATATTTGCCCATGGTCTTGCCCGAATAGGTCGGGATGGTCGAGACCATGAGGAAGGCGATGCCCACCACATAGACGAGGATGACCGGCGCCACCGAGGAATCCTGGATCGGCGTGCCGAGGAAGGACAGGTAGAGCGGCAGCAGGGCGCACATGGCGCCCATGGGCGCGGCCATGCCGACGAAGAAGTTCTTCTTCCATTCGGGCCGGTTGGGATCGTCGATCATGACGTTGAACCGGGCCAGCCGCAGAGCCGCCGCGATGGCGAGCACGATCGAGCCGATCCAGCCGACGCGCCCCAGCTCGTGCAGGACGAAACTGTAAATGATCAGCGCCGGGGTGACGCCGAAATTCAGGAAGTCCGCCAGGGAATCGAGCTCGGCACCGAAGCGGGAGGTGCCTTTCAAGAGCCGGGCGATGCGCCCGTCGACGCCGTCCAGAAAGGCCGCGACGATCACCGCCACGACCGCCCTCTCGTACTGTCCGTCGAAAGCCAGCCGGATCGCCCAGAGCCCGAGGCACAGGGCGATCAGGGTGATGATGTTCGGGGCGATCATCCGGAACGGAACCGGCTTGAACAGCCGCTTGCGCGGTTCGTTCGGATCCGGAGCGAAAGGCGGAAAAAGGTCACTCATGGCACCAACCTAGGGGGAGCCAGCCCGAGCGGCAAGCAGAGCTGGGCAGTTTGCGGGTGATGGGAGAAGCGCAAACTGCTGGAGACGGTTCCGCGCAAAAGACCCGCGGGGAAGAAGATCTTCCCCGCCGGCGCAAGGCATCAGCCCAGGCGATACTGCCGTGCGGGCTCGTTGGCGGTCAGGTCCGCCAGCACGGTCTCGCCCGCGACCGCCGTCTGGCCAAGGCCGACCAGGACCTGGGCGTTCAGCGGCACGAAGATATCGAGGCGCGAGCCGAACCGGATCAGGCCGAAGCGCTCGCCGGTGCTCAAATGATCGCCGATCTTCACGAAGGACACGATGCGGCGCGCCACGAGGCCGGCTATCTGGACGACGCCGATCTTGATGCCCGCCGTCTCGATGACGAGGGCGTTGCGCTCGTTGTCCTCGCTCGCCTTGTCGAGCTCGGCATTGAGGAAGAGGCCCGGCGTGTAGAGGATCTGCTCGATCCGGCCGGTGACCGGCGAGCGGTTCACGTGGCAGTCGAACACATTCATGAACACCGAGATGCGGGTCATCGGCTCGGCCGGCAGGTTGAGCTCGGCCGGCGGCACGGCGGTGGTGATGAGGTTCACGCGCCCGTCGGCGGGGGACACCACGAGGCCTTCCCGGAGGGGCGTCACCCGCGGCGGATCGCGGAAGAAGTAGCAGACCCACACGGTCAGGATGGCGCCGATCCAGCCCAGCGGCGACCACAGCCAGGCCAGGACGATCGTCGCAAACAGCGCGATCAGAATGAAGGGATAGCCTTCCTTGTGGATCGGCACGAAGATGCGGCGCATCGATTCCAGGATATCGGTCATATTTTCACAGCCTCAGAACGTTTGATCGGGGATGGCAGGGGAAAGAGCGTCCGTCAACCTGCCACGCTCTCGGGGCTGCGCTCTTCCTCCTCGGCCCGCTTGAGGGTTTCGCGGGCCAGATCCGCCTCGCGCTGGCGGTTCCACATGGCCGCATAGACGCCGCCATGGGCCAGCAGGCTGGCGTGATTGCCGCGTTCGACCACTCGGCCCTGGTCGAGAACGATGATCTCGTCCGCGCCGATGACTGTGGACAACCGATGCGCGATCACGAGGGTGGTGCGGTCGCGGCTGACCCGGTCGAGGGCGTCCTGGATCTCCTTTTCCGTGAAGGTGTCGAGCGCAGAGGTCGCCTCGTCGAGGACCAGGATCGGCGGGCTTTTCAGGATCGTTCGGGCGATGGCCACGCGCTGCTTCTCGCCGCCCGAAAGCTTCAGGCCGCGCTCGCCCACCGGCGTGTCGTAGCCCTCCGGCAGGAGGCCGATGAACCGGTCGATCTGGGCGAGGCGCGCTGCCTCCCTCACCTCCTCCGGTGACGCGTCCCAGCGGCCGTACTGGATGTTGTAGCCGATGGTGTCGTTGAACAGCACCGTGTCCTGCGGGACCATGCCGATGACCTTGCGTAAGGATGCCTGCTGCACCTCGGCGATGTCCTGCCCGTCGATGAGGATGCGGCCGCTGGTGGGCTCGTAGAAGCGGAACAGCAGGCGGGAGATGGTGGACTTGCCTGCACCCGAGGGCCCGACGATCGCGACCGTATGGCCTGCCGGCACCTCGAAGCTCACGCCCTTGAGGATCGGGCGCTCCGGGACATAGGCGAAATGCACGTTTTCGAAGCGCACGACGCCATCCGGAACATGGAGCGGCTTGGCGCCGGGCTTGTCCTGGATCTCGGGGTTGCGCTCGATGATCGCGAACATGTCGTCGATGTCGATCAGCGCCTGTTTGATCTCGCGGTAGAGCATGCCCATGAAGTTCAGCGGGATGTAGAGCTGCACCAGCATGGCGTTGACGAGCACGAAGCTGCCGATGGACGCGCGTCCGGCAATGATGTCCTGCGCCGCCAGCACCATCACGATGGCCATGCCGATGGAGAAGATCACCGCCTGTCCGGCATTGAGCACGGCGAGCGAGGTATAGGTCTGGGTCGAAGCCTTCTCGAACCGCGCCATGGAGCGGTCGTAGCGAGCGGTTTCCCGCTGCTCGGCCCCAAAGTATTTGACGGTCTCGTAATTGAGCAGCGAATCCACCGCCTTGGTGTTGGCGTCCGTGTCGGAATCGTTCATCTGCCGGCGGATCTCGATCCGCCACTGGGTCGCCTTGTAGGTATAGGCGAGATAGATCACCACCATCACGAAGACGACGGCTGAATAGAGCCAGTTGAACTCCCAGGCGAGCAGGCCGAGCACGAGCAGGAATTCGAGGATCGTCGGGAGAAGGGTCAGCACCACGAGGCGCGACAATTCCTCGATCCCCTCGCGGCCGCGCTCGAGAACGCGGGTCAGGCCGCCTGTCTTGCGCTCCAGGTGAAAGCGCAGGGACAAGCGGTGCATGTGCTCGAAGGTCTGCAGGGCGAGCTGTCGTACCGCATGCATGGCGACTTTGGCGAAGATGCCGTCGCGCACCTGGGTCAGCACGGCCATGAGAATGCGGGTGACGCCGTAGATGAGCGTGAGCAGGACCGGCGCCTTCCAGAGCCAGGAACCGGAAGTGGCTGCCGCCTCCGCGCCCCCGCTGGCACCACCGCTGACGGCCACCAGCGCATCCGTCGCCCATTTGAAGGCGAAGGGCGTGACCATCGTGACGCCCTTCGCGACGAGCAGGAGCCCGAACGCCAGGAAGACCCGTCGCTGGAGATCGGGCCTGCCGTGCGGCCAGAGATAGGGCCAGAGTTTTTTCCAGGTGGCAGCCAGGCTGTTGGGCTCGGGCTCAGCAGCGCTCGTCTGAGGGACGGCGGTGGAGGGAGGCATCGGGGAGGATCCAATCGAAATATCGGACCCCGATATAGGCGATTGCGGAGATGAATTCACCCCAAGACTATAATCGTTCCAGGCAACCCAGATAGGCAAGCCAATCGCGGCGAGAGGCGCATGATCCTCCCTCTCCCGTTTGGGAGAGGGTCGGGGTGCGGGAAGGCCGGGGCAGGATGAAATGCATCGGGTGCCATGTCGCGGCTGAAACGACAGCGCTCCACTGGTGAAGCGCCCCGCCCTCACCCCTGCCCTGACCGGGAGAGGGGTGATTAGCCGGACCCGATATTATCAGTTGCTCTTGGCTTCCTGATCGCCCGGCAGGACGAAGACCTGACCGGGATAGATCAGATCCGGGTTGCGGATCTGCTCCTGGTTCGCGCCATAGATCACGGTGTAGCGCAGGCCCTTGCCATAGACCCGCTGGCTGATCCGCCAGAGATTGTCGCCCCGGGAGACGATGGCCGTGTTGATGTTGGGGATCACGACCGTTCCGGCGCCAGCCACCTGCCCCTGAGGCAGGCTGGACGCGCCCTCACGTTGGGCCTGAGGCTGAGCGCCGTTGGACGCGGCCTGCGACGAGGCCGGAGCCTGAGGCTGTGCGGAGGCCACCTGCACGGGCACGTTGAAGCCCACTTCGGCGCGCGACCGGACCTGGCCGGACACGGGATCCACATCGTCGAGGCGGATCCGATAGTCGCCTGGCTTCACGCCGCTGCCGATGGAGAAGGATACCTTGCCGTCGCCTCCGGCGCCGCCGGGCGCGATGAAGCTCTCGTTCAGGTAGAGACGGATCGTGGCTCCCGGTGCGGAGAGGCCGGAGACGAAGAGCTTCCCCTCCTCCGCATCGACCGTCACGATCTTGATCTCGGGACGCGGGGTCGGCGCCGCGGGTTGAGCCGGGGGAGCAGGCGGGGACGTCGGCGCGGCGGAGGCCTGCTGCTGCGGAGCGGGCTGGGCCGGCTGCGGGGCTGCCGGTGTCGTCTCGGCTGTCTTGGGCTCTGTCTTGGGCTCGGCGGGCTTGGCTTCCGCCGCCTTCTCGGGCGGCATCGGGTTCGACAGCACGACCGTCGGCCTGTCCGGCGTCGTCAAGGTCACGAGGGGCGGCGTCCGGGCATCGGCGATGACCACCGTCACGATCTGCACGGACCGCTGGCGGGTGCCGTCGGGCGCGATGGATTGCAGCGCGACCTGGTGCGAGCCGGGCGGCAGGGGCGGCGGAACGATGGCGAACAGGCCCGAGGCGTCGGCTGCCGCGCGGGCATGAACCTGATCGCCCCTGAGAAGCTCGATGGTGGCCCCGGGCGCCGCACGCCCCGCGATCACGCTCTCCCCGTCGGGCTCCACCCGGACGAGGTCAAAGGACGGAACGATGGGTGCATCCTTGGCTGGCGCCGGGCTCGGAGCGGCCGGCTTGGCCTCGGCCTGTTGGCTTGGATTCGCCTGGGCGGGTGCCGTTTGGGCTGGAGCGGAGGGCTGTGCCGTTTGGGCCGGAGCCGCGTTTTGCGGCGCCCCGATCTTGCCGGACCAGGACCAGTAGAGCACTCCGAGAAGAACTGCGACAACGGCTGCCGCAGCGGCGCCGAGCAGCGCAAGAGTCCCTTTAATTTCCTTCGGATGCGCCATGATGCTAGTTCTCGTACGCGGCACTTTCATGCATTTAAACCGTTTATCTTTCAAAAGGCTACGGCCATAAAGGACAAAATATTGCCCTACGACTCAGCGCGGGAGGCTCCCCGCCTCCCCGAGATGAAAATGCCCTCGATTAAACCTGTTCGATCCATTTGTGTTTACTGCGGCTCCGGCTTCGGAGACGACCCCGTTTTCGCTGAGAACGCGGCGGCATTGGGCCGCGCCATGGCTGAGCGCGGCATCAACCTCGTCTATGGCGGGGGCAATGTCGGCCTCATGGGGACCGTTGCGCAGTCGGTTCTCGACAATGGCGGCTATGTTACCGGAATCATTCCTGATTTCCTGAAATCCCGCGAGAAGCTCCTCGACGACGTGCAGGAGACCATCGTGGTGCCCGACATGCACACCCGCAAGCGCCTGATGTTCGAGAAGGCCGATGCCTTCGTCGCCATGCCCGGGGGCATCGGGACCCTGGAAGAACTCGTCGAGCAGATGACCTGGTCGCAGCTCGGCCGGCACACCAAGCCGATCCTGATGCTCAGCACCAAGGGCTTCTGGAAGCCGCTCCTGACCCTCATCGCCCACATGCGCGAACAGGGTTTCATCCGCCCCGGCCTGGAGCTCAACTACCTCGTGGCCGAACGCGTCGAGGAGGTGATCCCGATGCTGGAAGCCGCCGCGCGGCGGGTCGGGATTGTCGAGAATGCGGAGATGATCGAGACGAAGTTTTAGACAAAGCTCGGCATTTCTCGAACGCTCAAACATCGAGAGCCGGCCTCGCGGCCGGCTCTTTTGCTTATCTCGTGGCTTCGAACGCGATGGGTCAGAGTGTGTAGAGCTGGAAATTGGCCTCTGTCAGTACCGTGCCTGCGGCCACCTTGGCGAACAGGATCTGGCTGTTCAGGCTCGCCAAGCCATCCGCATCGAAGTAGATTGAGCCCGTCGCCTGATCGTAGACGATGCGCTGGGCCAATGTCGTGGCCTGCGTCCCGACGCCGAACTCGAAGTAGGCAAGCCCATAATAGGCTCCCGGCGGAGCGGTCGGAAACGCCTGGATGACGTTTCCGTCCGCGTCATAGCCCAGGAACCTTTTGGTGTTGATCGAAATCTTATCGCCCTCCGCTCCGTTGAAGTCGGCGAGCATATCCACATCATCGCCACCGGCCGAGGGGCTCGTATTCATTCTGAACTCGTCAGCGCCGGCATTGCCCAGGAGCCAGTCGAGGCCCAAGCCGCCGGAGATCACGTCATCCCCGCTTCCGCCCTCGATGTAGTCGTTGCCCGCAACCCCGAAGAGCTGATCGTTGCCGCCCCAGCCATAGAGTGTGTTGCCGTCGTCACCGCCGTAGAGCCTATCGCCGTAGTTAGAACCCTGGAGGCCTTCGATGCGGATAAGGAGATCTCCGGATGCATCGCCTGCATAACCTTGCCCTGCCACCAGGCTGGCGTACACGCCCGACGAAGCGTTCCAGTATGAAACGAAATCGAAGCCCTCGCCACCATCGAGCAGGTCGCCGCCCTGGCATCCCTGGAGCACATCGTCGCCAGCCCCGCCAAAGAGGGAATCGACGCCAGCCGTGCCGGAGAGGTTGTCACTATGGCTTGAGCCTATGACGCCCTCGATCGAGACATACGTATCTCCAACTGCATCACCGGTGTTGAAACCAGTGTTGAGCATGTCGACCACAACCCCAGAACTTGAATTGTCATAGCTCGCATAGTCGAGGCCCTCGCCGCCATCGAGCCGGTCGCCGCCGCCGCGGCCCTCGAGCCAATCGTCGCCCGCTCCGCCAGACAAGCTCTCCGAGCCATTCGCGCCGCGCAACTGATCGTCATAGGACGAGCCTATCAGACCCTCGATCGACACATGGATGTCACCCGCCGCCTCGCCCCTGTTGCGGGATCTGTCAAGCAGATCCACCGCCACGCCAGAGGTCGCAGCGGCATAGGATGCAACGTCGAAACCGTCACCGCCGTCGAGATGGTCGTTGCCCACGCCACCCTGAAGATAATCGTTGCCGCCTCCGCCATAAAGCGAGTTGTGGTCCGCGTCGCCGTAGAGCGTATCGGCGTAATCCGAACCCTTGAGGCCTTCGATGCCGAAATAGAGGTCTCCGTTCGCATCGCCCACGAAGCCACCTCCTGCCGCCAGGTTGGCGGTCACGCCCGAGGAAGCATACGAGTATGAAGCCATATCGGAAGAGCCTGTGCCGCCATAGAGCAGGTCGCCACCCTTTCCGCCTTCGAGGACGTCATCGCCATCCCCGCCATAGAGATACTCGGTGCCAAGCGCGCCGAAGATGGTGTCGTTGTGGCTTGAGCCGATGACTTTCTCGATCGAAATATACTTATCTCCCACCGCATCACCTGTGTTGCGGCCGGTATTGATCAGGTCGACCAAGACTCCATAAGTCGCACTCTCGTAACTCGCATAGTCGATGCCCTCGCCACCATCGAGCACGTCACTGCCACCGCGGCCTTCGAGAGTGTCGTTTCCGTTTCCGCCATATAGCTCATCCCCCTCATGCGTACCGCCCAAAATGTCGCTATAGGACGAGCCGATCAGGCCCTCGATCGACGCATGGACATCGCCCAATGCGTCGCCCACGTTGCGGGATCGGTCGAGCAGATCCACCAGCACGCCCGAGGTCGCATCGGCATAGGACGCAATGTCGAAGCCGGCACCGCCGTCGAGATGGTCCGCGCCCTCACCTCCGAAAAGATGATCGTTGCCGGCGCCGCCGGAGAGCGAGTCCGCTCCGACACCGCCTTTGAGCAGGTCGTGGCCGGCATCGCCCCAAAAGGCATCGGATCCAGTGCTGCCCTCGATCGTGTCGTCATATGTCGAGCCGTCGATCACCTCGATGGAGACATAACTGTCGCGGGCCGCATCTCCGGTATTGCGTGTGATATTCCAGAGATAGACTCCGACGCCGGCGGCGGCACCGTAATAGCTCGCCGTGTCCAGGCCACCGTCTCCGCCGTCGAGCAAATCCGCACCGGCGCCGCCATAAAGCTTGTCGTTGCCGAGGCCGCCAAGGAGGCTGTCGTCACCGCCATGGCCGAAAAGCTGGTCGTCGCCGCCATTGCCGGTGATCAGATCGTTGCCCTCACCGCCCTGCAGAAGGTCGTTGTCCATGCCGCCGGTAAGGGTGCTGCCCAAGCTCGCATTCGTCTGCGAAAGCTTGTGCGCGCCATCGTCGGCGGGCTCTTCGAGGATCGCAGCGATCATCTCCTCGAGCGAGAGGTCGATGTCATCGCGGATCCGGGGGCCCTTGGAAACTCCAGCCTTCGCGTCGTGACGAAGATGACCCATTGCGACTTCAAGCGGCGTGCGATCCATGGCCGAGCCCTCCTTGTCCCCATAGGGGCAAATTGCTCCGCCAAGCTTTATTGGGATTATCGTCCTGCACCACTCTATGAATATGGGGGAGAGGCTACGAAATAGACGCCTTTTCGAGGGCTCGTCGTTGCCATGTGCGTATTCGCACATGGCAACGACGTTCAAGCGGTCCACTTCCTTAGAGGAAGAGACCTACATCATCCCGCTCGCGACAACACGAGCCCGCCCAGGATCATGCCTGCCGCCAGGAGGCGTTGCCACGTGATCGCCTGGACCGGAAGGCCGAACGCGCCGACGGCGTCGAGGATCAGGGCGGCAGCGACCTGGCCGAAGACGAGGGCCGCCACAGTGCTCACCACGCCGAGCTGCGGCACGCCCCAGATCACGATAGCGACGTAGAAGGCGCCGAGAAAGCCGCCGAGCCAGGACCACCAAGGCGCCGCGGAAATGGCGGCGCCTGATGGCCCCGCGCCGCGAAAAGTGCTGATTGCCGCAAGAACGATAAAACCGATCCCGAAGGAGATGCAGGCGGCGAGCACCGGGTCGCCCAGCGTCCGTGCGAGGGCGGCATTGATCGGTGCCTGGGTGGAAAGAAACACGCCGCCCAAAAGGACGCCGAGAAGCGGCAGCAGGATCGAGATGTTCATGACGATTCCATTGTGGCGGACGACTGCTTGTATAAAGCGGATCCAGACACAATCCATACAAACCGCAGCTCCACGTTCACGGATGGCGCGGCTGGCTTTGTTCAAGCTAGGCTCTTGGAGAGACTGCCGACCGAGTATCGCAAACGTGATTTCCAGTCCCGTATTTGCACCAATTTCCCAGCGCATTTTCGCAAGCGATTGCAATCTCCACCGAGGGAGATAGCCGTGAAAACGTCGCTTACGCTTGTAGCAGCCTGTGGCTTGGCCTTTGGTTTCTTGACCCCCGTCCATGCCCAGGACGTAAACCTCGATTGCACAGCAGTTCCGGATTCGCTGTCCTACTACTGCAACCATCGGGATCAGTTCGGCAAGAACGGTCCGACGACCACCAGGAACCCATATGATCCCGATCTCCCGGGTGTCGCAGGCCCTCTATCGACCGGCAGCGTTGCAGGAAGCATGCCGCACGCTGGCTCGGCACAAACCCACGCATTCAATTGCTCGCAGAGATTCCGAACCTACGACCCAGGCTCGAATACATTCATGGGAAACGATGGTCATCGGCATGCTTGCCGCTGAATGATCGTGAAGGATCGATCGGGAACTTGCTCAGGCTGATGCCGATATCAGCGTGAAGTCGAGGTTCATCGTCATAGCGATGCGCCGCCCTTCAAGAGCTTGTAGACCATGGAGTCCGTCAGTGCCTGGAACGAGGCGTCGATGATGTTGGCGGAGACCCCGATGGTGGTCCAGCGCTCGCCGGAGGCGTCCATGAACTCGATCAGCACGCGCGTCACCGCATCCGAGCCGCCCTGATAGATGCGCACCTTATAATCGACGAGTTCGAGATCCTGGATCAGGTTCTGGTACTTGCCGAGATCCTTGCGCAGAGCGACGTCGAGCGCATTGACGGGGCCATTGCCTTCGGCCGCTGAGATCAGCACCTCGTCGCCGACGCGCACCTTCACGATGGCCTCCGACGCGGTGACGAGTTCGCCGACCGCGTTGAAGCGGCGCTCCACGTTGACCGAGAAGCGCTCCACGTCGAAGAAGGCCGGCACCTCGCCGAGCGTGCGCTTGACCAGCACGTAGAACGACGCGTCCGCGCCCTCGAAGGCAAAGCCCTCGGCTTCTTTCCGCTTGACCTCGTCGAGCACGCGCGCGATGCGCGGATCGCCCTTCTCCAGCTCGAAGCCGCAGCGCTTCATCTCGGCGAGGACATTCGACTGGCCGCCCTGGTCGGAGACCAAAACCTTTCGCGCATTGCCGACGATTTCCGGCTCCACATGCTCGTAGGTGCGCGGATCTTTGAGCACGGCGGAGGCATGGATGCCGGCCTTTGTCGCGAAGGCGCTGGCACCGACGAAGGGCGCGTGCCGGTTCGGCTGCCGGTTGAGGATCTCGTCCACCTGCCGCGACACATGGGTGAGCTGGCTCAAACCCTCGTCGGTGACGCCGAGATCGAAGCGGGCGGCATAATTGTCCTTCAGCTTCAACGCGCCGATCAGCGTGATGAGATTGGCGTTGCCGCAGCGCTCGCCGAGGCCGTTGAGCGTGCCCTGGATGTGGCGGGCGCCGGCTTCCACGGCGGCAAGAGAGTTGGCGACCGCGCAGCCGCAATCGTCATGGGCGTGGATGCCGATATGCGAGCCGGGTACCGTCTTCGTCACGGCGGTGACGATCTCCGTCACCTCGTGCGGCAGCGTCCCGCCATTGGTGTCGCAGAGCACGATCCAGCGCGCGCCGGCCTCATAGGCCGTCTTCACGCAGGAGAGCGCGTAAGCGGGGTTGGCCTTGTAGCCATCGAAGAAATGTTCGCAATCGACGAGAACCTCGCGGCCCTTCGCGCGCGCGGCCTCGACGCTGTCCTGGATTCCGGTGAGGTTTTCTTCCGGCGTCGTCTCGAGCGCCACGCGCACATGATAGTCCCAGGCCTTGGCGACGAAGCAGATCGCATCGGCCTCCGCTTCGAGCAGAGCCGCGACGCCCGGATCGTTCGAGACCGAGCGCCCTGCCCGCTTCGTCATGCCGAAGGCGGTGAACTTGGCGCTCTTCGTGCGCTTCTCGGCAAAAAAGGCGGTATCGAGCGGGTTCGCCCCGGGATAGCCGCCTTCCACGTAGTCGATGCCGAGCCTGTCGAGGAGCGTCGCGATCGCCTTCTTGTCCTCGAGGGAGAAATCGACGCCGGTGGTCTGCGCACCGTCGCGCAGGGTGGTGTCGAAGAGATAGACGCGTTCACGACTCATGACGACAACTTCCTGTCTTCGGGCGGTGCCAGGCGCTTTTCCATGGTGGTGGTGCCGAGCCATTCGTCGCCGAGCGGCATGGTGTTGCGGCGCTGCGGCTGGAAACCGTGCTTCTGAAAGAAGGGCAGCGCATTGTCGCTGACCTCGGCGACGAGGCGCGCGGCGTTGCGCGCGCCGGCGAGCTTTTCGATCGCGTCGTAGAGCATCGTGCCGATCCCCTGCCCCGCTGCGGCCGGGTGCACATAGAACAGCTCGATGACCTCGTTGTCCTTCAACGAGATGAAGCCGACGGGAGAGCCCTCGACGGTCGCGATCAGGGTCAGACTCTTCGCCAGCTTCTCGGCGAAGGAATCATCCTCGGCGCGTGCGATCCACGCTTCCTGCTGGCTCTCGCTGTAATCCTCGCCGGTCAACTCCGCGATGCTCTCCTCGTAGATGTCGACGAGGGCGGCCAAGTCCGCCGGCAGGAAGGGACGAAGCCCGGGTTTCGGCATGGCCTGTCCCATCAATGTGCCCTTCCCTGGATCAAACAGCACTGCACGTCATGGCCGCACTTGTTGCGGCCACCCACGCCTTGGAACCGCCGCGCCATGAAGGCGTGGGTGGCCGGGACAAGCCCGGCCATGACGGTGGAGGACGTGAGAGCGCTCATCGCGCCACCTCCCAAGTGGTGCTGCCGTCCTTGTTGTCCTTCACCACGACGCTCAGCGCAGCAAGCTCGTCGCGGATGCGGTCGGATTCGGCCCAGTTCTTCGCGGCGCGCGCGTCCTTGCGGGCAGCGATCAGGGCTTCGACCTGCTCAGGGTCGATACTCAATGCAGCCCGCCTGCGTGCCTTCCAGCCCTCCGCTCCTTCGAGCAGGAAGCCGAGCGAGCGAAGGTTGGCGCCGAGCTCCTCATAAGCGCCCTGCCCATCGAGAGCATGAAGCTCCGCCAGCATCCTCGGCGTGTTGAGGTCGTCCGCGAGGGCATCGACGATCTGATCTGAAAGGAAAGCTGCCTCGCCCCTGCCCGCCAATTCATACCAGCGGTCGAGAGTCTTCTCGCTTTCCTCGAGTCCCTTCACCGTCCAGTCGATGGGCTGGCGGTAATGGGTGCGCAGCATGTTGAAGCGCAAGACTTCGCCGGGCCAGTCCTGCAGCAGCTCGTTGATGGTGAAGAAGTTGCCGAGAGACTTCGACATCTTCTCGCCTTCCACCTGCAGGAAGCCGTTGTGCATCCACACATTGGCCATGCGCGGCGTGTCGAAGGCGCAGCAGGACTGCGCGATCTCGTTCTCGTGGTGCGGGAAGACGAGGTCGATGCCGCCGCCGTGGATGTCGAAGATCTCGCGGCTCGTCGGATCGGCGCAGGTGAGCCGCGTCTCGAAGGCCTCGACCAGATGCCGCCACGCCATGGCCGAGCACTCGATGTGCCAGCCTGGGCGGCCGGGGGTCGCGATGCCGGCAGGTGAGGCCCAGGCGGGGTCCGTCGGTCCGGAAGGCTTCCAGAGCACGAAATCCATCGGGTCGCGCTTGTAGGGCGCCACGTCCACGCGGGCGCCGGAGAGCAGCTCGTCGAGGGAGCGCTTCGAGAAGGCGCCGTATTGCGGGACGTTCGGCAGGTTCTGCATGGCCGCGACCGAGAAGAGCACGTGCTCCTCGGCCACATAGGCAGCCCCCCGCGCGATCAGCCACTCGATGATCATGCGCATCTCGTCGATATGCTCGGTCGCCCGGGGCTCGACGAAAAGCGGGGCCTCCCCCGCCTCGTTCACGTCCTCCGGCATGAGCACGCCGAGCGCCCGGATGTCGGCATGGAACTGCGCCTCGGTCTTACGCGTGACCTCGCGGATGGCCTCGTTGTGAGGCAGGTCCGGGTAATCCCGGGCGGCGCGGGCGTTAATCTTGTCGTCCACATCCGTGATATTGCGCACATACGTTACGGCAGCTGTGCCGTAAACATGTCTCAACAGACGGAAGAGAAGGTCGAAGACGATGATCGGGCGGGCGTTGCCGATGTGGGCGTAGTCGTAAACGGTGGGTCCGCAGACGTAGAGGCGCACGTTCCGAGGGTCGATCGGGACGAAATCGTCCTTCGACCGGGTCAGCGTGTTGTAGAGCCTAAGCTGGACCGCCATGAAACCAAACCCCTGTCAGGCCGCAGGCCGGAGGATGGTTTCGATCTTGGAATGAGAACGAGACGGCTCCAGCCAGCGAAGTGCGCTAGCCGCAAATAATCCCGGAAATGAGGATTGCTGCCATGTTCATGAAGCCATCAATGCCTTTTCGCCCCTTGGACGTCAAGGTTTCCGATTTGGTAAGCATGTTTTATTTGCAACCGCGCATGAAACGCGTTCCGGCCAAGCGCGTTAGAGCTTTGTTCACGCACACTCGTGACATAATGGCACGAGTTCAACCAATGAGGTCTTCGATGCGCCGCGCATTCACCATGCTCGGGATGGGTACTGCTGTGTTTTTTGCCGCCGCGTCCCTGACGCTGCTTCCCAACGGCTCCCAGGCCTCTTCGACCCAAGATTCCTTAACTCAGGCCACCTTCATGGTCCCCGCCGCCGATGGCTATGGCGTCGCGGAATGCCTGATCTCTAACCAGGCTTGTGGCCAAGTTGTGGCTAATGCCTGGTGCGAAGCCCATGGCTACGCCAAGGCGGTCTCCTTCCATCAGGTGACGCCTGAAGAGTTCACCGGCAACATCCAGAAGGCCTCCCTCGCCCCCAAGGAGCGGCCTGTCTCGGTGACCTGCTCGAACTGAGCCCCACCCGCCTAAGTCCGCATCGGCGAGAGCATGGCCCGGGCCGTCGTGAGGACCGCTCGGGTCACATCGCTCAGCAGAGGACCGACGATCCGGCTCTGCTGCCAGAACAGGGGCACCTCCAACGGCTCCGACGGCGCCAAAGCCACGAGACGGCCGGCGCGGATATGATCCTCGACCGTCGTCCCCACGTTCATTCCCCATCCCAGCCCCGCGAGAGCCGCATCCACGAAGGCCTGCGATGACGGCAGCCAGTGGGCCGGCGGCCTGACGTCCACACCAAGCGCCCTCCGGAGCCAGAGCGCCTGGAGCTGATCCTTCCGGTTGAAGACGAGGCAGGGCGCCAGGGCAGCCGCTTCCCGAGTCAGCCCACCCGGCAGCCAGCGCTGGACATAGGCCGGACTGGCCGTCGCGAGATAGCTCAGGGAGCCCAGGGCAAAGCAGTCGCAGCCCTGGATCGGCTTGCCGTGAGAGGTCACGGCGGCAACGACCTCGCCGCGCCGCAGCCATTCGGCGCTGTGGTCCTGATCGTCCACCACGAGATCGAACAGGAAGCCTTCCGTCGCCGCCATCGCGGGAACGAACCAAGTGGCGAGGCTGTCGGCATTGACCGCAATGCGCAGGGTCACCGGGCGTCTGTCGGGCGCGAGGCCGGGCAGGCTCTGGCGCAGGGAACTCTCGAGCAGGGCGACCTGCTCCACATGCTGGCACAGGCGCTGGCCGGCGTCAGTCGCGAGACACGGCTGGCTGCGGACCACGAGAACGGTTCCGATCCTCTCCTCCAGCAGCTTGATCCTCTGGGAGATTGCGGACGGGGTCACATGCAGCACTTCCGCCGCACGCTCGAAACTGCCGGTACGGACGACCGTGGCGAGCGCGGAAAGGAGGGCATAGTCGAGCATAGGATTAGTTTTTCTAAATCGGGATCAGAGACTTTAACTGTCCTAATCCGAATGGCGCGTCTAGGGAACTGACGGCTCCTCTCCGGGACATGACATGACCTCCCCCTTTCTCGCCGGCTTCCTGCTTTCGCTCAGTCTGATCCTCCCCATCGGGGCGCAGAACGCCTTCGTGCTGCGCATCGGCCTGCGCGGCGAGCATGTTCTCGCCGTCTGCCTGACCTGCGCAGTCTCGGACGCGCTGCTGATCCTGGCTGGCGTTTCCGGCTTCGCGCAGCTCAGCGCACGGGTGCCCTGGATCGAGACCATCCTGCTCTATGGCGGCGCCGCCTTCCTACTCGCTTATGGGGCCCGCAGCTTCCTGGCCGCCTTCCACGCCGAATCCTTAAGGCCGTCGGAGGAGGCCCCTGCCGCGCTCGGCCGCGTCCTGCTCACCTGCCTCGCCCTGACCTGGCTCAACCCGCATGTCTATCTCGACACGCTGGTCCTGATCGGCTCCATCTCGACCCAGTTCGACGAGGGCAAGGGCCTGTTCGCGGCCGGCGCCATGCTGGCCTCCCTCACCTTCTTCCTGTCGCTCGGATTCGGCGCCCGTCTGCTGAAGCCGCTCTTCGCCCGGCCGGTCACCTGGCGCATCCTCGACATTGCCATCGGGCTCATCATGTGGGCGACGGCGGCGCGGCTGCTGCTGAATGACGGCTCTGTCTAAGGGGCTGCTTCTTGACTCTACCTCATCCTGAGGAGGTCGCGCAGCGACCGTCTCGAAGGATCCAGTGCTCTCTGGAAGCTCCTTCGAGACGCAGCTTCGCTGCTCCTCAGGATGGGGGAAGAGTGAAAGTTTTCAGAGCCGAACCGGCGCCGGCCTGCTTACTTATTCAGCCACTCCCCGCATTTCGCGGGAGCCTCCGTGCCCCATGGCATCAGCGGCACGGTCGAGGTCGAGTTCTTGGGCGAGCCCTCGATGGGACGGTCGGAATAGACCATGTAGACCAGGGTGTTGCGCTTCGCGTCGCAGCCGCGCACGATCTGCATCTTCTTGAAGATCAGCGACCGGCGCTCGCTGAACACCACGTCGCCCTGGCCGAATTTCTGCTTGAACTTCACCGGGCCGACCTGGCGGCACGAGAGCGAGATGTCGGAAACCTCCTCGGCCACGCCGAAGGTGCCGGAGATGCCGCCGCGCTCAGGGGTCGTGTAATGGCAAGCCACGCCCTCCACGAGCGGGTCGTCGATGCCGTAGACGGCGAGCTTGTCGTCGGGCGTCAAAGCGCGCCAGACCGTCGACTTCTTGAAGATCAGGTCCGGGTCCTGGGCAGCGGCACCCGTCACGGCGCCGATCGTCAGGGTCAGGGCCAAGGCAACTCGAGCAAGCATCGTTTCGTTCAACTCCCACGGTTACGCTGTCATGTGGGGATGATTTAGACGTTTGACGAGGGCCTATTCCGATTGGTGGCAGACGACGCAGATCTTGTTGCCGTCGAGATCGCGAAAATAGGCGCCGTAGTAGTTGCGATGATATTGCGGCCGAAGGCCCGGCGCGCCCTCGTCCAGCCCGCCCTGAGCCATGGCGGCGGCATAACAGGCATCGACGATGCTGCGCTTTTCGGCAAGCAGGGCGATCATGGAGCCGTTGCCGACGCTCGGATCCCCGCCGTCGAAAGGCCGCACCACCAGGAATTGCGGCCGCCCGCCGTGAAGGCCCCAGCCGATGATGCCACCGCCGGAAAAGCGCACCTCGAGGCCGAGGGGCTCGAGCACCGCATCGTAGAAATCCTTGGCCCGGGCGAGGTCGTTTGCTCCGACGGTCGTGTGGGAGTACATGCGGGATGCCCTTCGGCCACTGCGATCACGAAGTAGCTAGACAGCTTCCCTCGAAGCGGGCAAGGCGTTAATCACAATAGGGTCAAATTCCACCGGCACATGAAAGGCTCGCTCAAGCCCATGACGCCGCAACGGACCGGTTCTGCGATCAGCTTTATGACAAAGACATTCCTTCTCCGCTCTCTCATCGCCGTGACGGCCTTCCTGGCCGTCGGCCAGGCGGCTTTTGCCCAGTCGCCGCAGTGCCAGCGCTTCCAGGCCGAGCTGGCGGCGCTCGACCGCGGCGGCAATGTCGGCGGCCCGCCCACCGGGCAGATGCAGGCGCAGCGGGCGGAGATCAACCGTCTCGTCGGCTATTACCGCAGCATCGGTTGCGAGCGTGGGCCGCTCGGCTTCCTCTCCGGCCCGGCACCCGCCGAGTGCGGCTCGATCGCGCAGCAGATCCGCCAACTCGAGGGCGGCTACGCCCGCCTCGCTTCGCAGTCCCTCGATCAGGGTCAGGTCGAGGCCCGACGGCGGCAGCTGCAGGTTGCGATCCAGCAGACCTGTTCAACCGATCAGCCGCGCGGCTTCTTCGAATCGCTCTTCGGCGTTCCGCGTCAGCAGCAGCCGCAGCAGCAGATCATGCCCGAGGGCCAGCCGATCATCGCCGATGACGGACCGCCCTCCCTCGGCGGCGGACGCCTGATCTGCGTGAAGACCTGCGACGGCTCCTTCTTCCCGCTCGTCACCCCGCCCGGCGGCGGCCAGAGCGCCAACGAGATGTGCCAGTCCCTCTGCCCCGGCACGGAGACCCTCGCCTATGCCTATCCGGGCGGCGACAGCGGCCTCAACCGGGCGGCCTCGCTGTCGAGCAACCAGCCCTATACGTCGCTGGCGAACGCCTTCAAGTTCCGGAAGTCCTTCGACGAAAGCTGCGCCTGCAAGAAATCCGACGAGAGTTGGGCCGTGGTCCTGCGCAGGGCGGAAAGCATGCTCCAGCAGCGCAAGGGCGACCTGATCGTCACCGCCGAGAAGGCGGAGGAGATGTCGCGCCCCAAGGTGGCCCAGGCCCGCAAGGCGGCCGACAAGAAGGCCGACGAGGAGACCAAGGAAGCTGCGGAGACCGCTGCCGCCGCTCCGACCGCCAGCAAGGAATCCGCCGGCATCGGCCCGCAATCGATCGAGACCAACGCGGTGGTCGGCCAGGGCGAGGGCTCAAAGCAGGAAGTCGTGGCAGGCGACGGCCAGAAGAAGACCGTCCGGGTGATCGCGCCGAACCTGATCCCGGTTCCTCACGCTCAGAATTGAGGCAGGTAGCCTCCCCTCGACGTCATGGCCGGCCTTGTGCCGGCCATCCCGATCCTGTGAAGCGCCGCGCCTCTCACATCGAGATCACCGGCACGAGGCCGGTGATGACAACTGACAGGTAAAGGCGGCCTCCATTCCGCACCGCTTCCCGTCATGCTATCACCCCCCGCATGAAACCGCTCGAATCCCCCCATATGCCCCGGCCGACGGGCGCATCGGATCCCATCATCACCGTCTCCAGCCTCAGCAAGACCTATGCGTCAGGCTTCCAGGCGCTGAAGACGGTCGACCTGACGATCCGGCGTGGCGAGATCTTCGCCCTGCTCGGCCCCAACGGCGCCGGCAAGACGACCCTGATCAGCATCGTGTGCGGGATCGTCAATCCGAGCACCGGGCAGGTCACCGCCGACGGCCACGACATCATCCGCGACTATCGCGCGGCGCGGACCAAGATCGGCCTCGTTCCGCAGGAGCTGACCACCGATGCCTTCGAGAGCGTGTGGGCGACGGTCAACTTCAGCCGGGGCCTCTTCGGCAAGCCGCCCAACCCCGCCTATATCGAAAAGATCCTGAAGGATCTCTCGCTGTGGGAAAAGCGCGACAGCAAGATCATGACGCTTTCGGGCGGCATGAAGCGCCGGGTGATGATCGCCAAGGCCCTGTCGCATGAGCCGACCATCCTCTTCCTCGACGAGCCGACCGCCGGCGTCGACGTCGAGTTGCGCCGCGACATGTGGAACATGGTGCGCGCCTTGCGCGAGAACGGCGTCACCATCATCCTGACCACCCATTACATCGAGGAGGCCGAGGAGATGGCCGACCGGATCGGGGTGATCAACAAGGGCGAGATCATCCTGGTCGAGGACAAGAACGTCCTGATGCAGAAACTCGGCAAGAAACAGCTGACCCTGCACCTGCAGAGCCCGCTTTCGACCCTTCCGACCGAGCTGCAGTCGGAAAGCCTTCAGCTCTCCGCCGACGGCACGGAGCTGGTCTACACCTTCGACACGCAAAGCCAGGAAACCGGGATCGCAGGCCTGCTGCGCCGGCTGAACGAGCAAGGCATCGATTTCAAGGATCTTCAGACGTCAGAGTCGTCGCTTGAAGAGATTTTCGTCAGCCTGGTCAGGGGACGCCCGTGAATTTTTATGCCATCAAGGCCATCTATCTCTTCGAGATGGCGCGCACCTGGCGCACGCTGATGCAGAGCATCGCCTCGCCGGTGCTTTCGACCTCGCTCTATTTCATCGTCTTCGGCTCCGCCATCGGCTCGCGCATGGCGAATATCGACGGCGTCAGCTACGGCGCCTTCATCGTGCCGGGCCTCATCATGCTCTCCATCCTGACGGAGAGCATCTCGAACGCATCTTTCGGCATCTACATGCCGAAATTCTCCGGCACCATCTACGAGCTCCTGTCCGCGCCGATCTCGGCGCTGGAGACGGTGATCGGCTATGTGGGCGCCGCCGCGACGAAGTCGGTGATCATCGGCATCATCATCCTGGTCACCGCGCGGCTCTTCGTGGATTTTTCCATCCAGCATCCCATCTGGATGATCGCCTTCCTGGTGCTGACCTCCATCACCTTCAGCCTGTTCGGCTTCATCATCGGCATCTGGGCAGACAGCTTCCAGAAGCTGCAGGTCGTGCCTTTGATGATCGTGACGCCGCTGGCCTTCCTCGGCGGCAGCTTCTACTCGATCAACATGCTGCCGCCCTTCTGGCAGACGGTCGCCCTGTTCAACCCGGTGGTCTATCTGGTCAGCGGCTTCCGCTGGAGCTTTTTCGGCATCGCCGATGTCGGCGTGGGATTGAGCCTCGCCATGACGCTCGTCTTCATGCTGATCTGCCTCGCCGCCGTCTGGTGGATTTTTCGGACGGGATACAAGATCAAGGCGTAACTCTCGACGTCATCAGCTCCCCGGACTTGATCCGGGGATCGGTGCCGGTGATCTCGATGTGAGAGGCGCGGCGCTTCACAGGGTCGGGATGGCCGGCACAAGGCCGGCCATGACGCAGAGGCCTTTACGCCACCTGCCCCGAAAGCCGCGCCCTTGCCCGCTCGGGCCCGATCAACGGCAGCAGCGCTGCCAGTTCCGGACCATGGTCGAGCCCGGTGAGCGCGAGGCGAAGCGGCATGAACAGCGCCTTGCCTTTCACGCCGGTGGCCGCCTTCACGGCCTCGGTCCAAGCCTTCCATGTCGAGGCATCCCACGGATCCGCCGGCAGCAGACCCGTGGCCGCCTCGATGAAGGCCTTGTCCTCGATGACCGGGGTCACAGGACCGCGCACGACCTTCGCCCATTCGACCGCGTCGCGGAGTTTCGTCAGATTGCCGCGCACGGCGTTCCAGAACGCCTCACCCTCATCCGCGCCGAGCTGCGCCAGCCGCTCGCGGGCGATCTCGTAGGGCATCTCGTGAATGAGGCGGGCATTGAGATGATCGAGCTCGCTTTCATCGAACTTCGCGGGCGCGCGGGAGATGTGGGCGAAATCGATCAGGCGGGCGAGGTCGTTCAGGTCAGCCACCGGCCGCACCGCCTCCGCCGAGCCGACGAGCACCGCGAGCGAAGCCACCGCCTGCGGCTCGAGCCCGGCATCGCGCAAACCCTTGATCGAGAGATGGCCGAGGCGTTTCGACAGACCCTCGCCGCTCGCCGTGATCAGCAGGCTGTGATGGGCGAAACTAGGCACCTCGGCACCGAGCGCCTCGAAAATCTGGATCTGCACCGCCGTGTTGGTGACATGGTCCTCGCCGCGGATCACGTGGGTCACGTTGAGCTCGATGTCGTCCACCACGGACGGCAGGGTGTAGAGATAGGTCGCGTCCTCGCGCACCAGCACCGGATCCGAGAGCGAGCTGCAATCCACGTGGCAATGGCCGCGCACGAGATCGTCCCAGGTCACGGTCGTCGGCTCGAGGCGAAAGCGCCAATGGGGCCTGCGCCCCTCTTTCTCGAGCGCCTTGCGCTCATCGTCGGTCAGCTTGAGGGCCGCCCGGTCGTAGATCGGCGGCAGGCCGCGCGCGAGCTGGCGCTTGCGGCGGAATTCCAGCTCCTCCGGTGTCTCATAGCAGGGATAGAGCCGACCGACCGCCTTCAGCCTGTCGGCTGCGGCATCGTAAAGCTCGAACCGGTCCGACTGGCGCACGGTCATATCGGGCGGGATGCCGAGCCATTCCAGATCGGCCTGAATCGACTCCGCATATTCCTGCTTCGACCGCGCCAGGTCCGTATCGTCGAAGCGCAGGATGAAGGTGCCGCCTTCCCGTCGCGCATAGAGCGCGTTCAGCAGGGCGACGCGGGTGTTGCCGATATGGATGTGCCCGGTCGGTGACGGGGCGAAGCGGACGATGGGCTTGGACATGTGAATGCTATGGCGAAGCGCGAAGGGCGGCGCAAGGGGTGAGCCTCATTTCCCCTCCCCCTTGCGGGGAGGGGTTAGGGGTGGGGGTGGCTCGACCGGGTGAATGATTGCGGAGATGCGCGATCCTCCCTCTCCCGCTCGGGAGAGGGGTGCACGGTATTCACCTCGCGTCTTCTCGATCAGACGCACCGCGCCGACTTTGCGACCCCCACCCTTCATCCCTCCCCGCAAGGGGGAGGGAAAAGCTCACACGTCCACCGAACCGGTGCGCGGCGTGCCGATGGCGCGTTCCAGCGCCTCGTCCTTGCGGTGCGCCTCCAGCCCCTGGTCGCGGTAGCGGTTGACGATGGGGTAGCGGCGGTCGCGGCCGAAATTCTTGCGGGTGACCTTCACGCCGGGCGCGGCCTGGCGGCGCTTGTATTCGGCGATGTAGAGCAGGCGCTCCACCTTCTTGACGACTTCCAGATCATAGCCCTTCGCCACGATCTCGGAGACGCGCAGCTCCTCCTCTACGAGGCCGCGCAGGATCTCGTCGAGATCCTCGTAGGGCGGAAGCGAATCCTGATCCTTCTGCCCCTCGCGCAATTCGGCGGTCGGAGCCTTGATGAGGATGTTTTCGGGAATCACGACGCCGTCCGGCCCGAGCGCACCCTTCGGCTTCCAGCGATTGCGCAGAGCCGAGATGCGGTAGACCTCCATCTTGTAGAGGTCCTTGATCGGATTGAAGCCGCCGTTCATGTCGCCGTAGATCGTGGCATAGCCCACCGACATTTCCGACTTGTTGCCGGTGGTCACCACCATGGCGCCGAACTTGTTCGAGATCGCCATCAGGATGGTGCCGCGGGCGCGGCTCTGGAGGTTCTCCTCCGTGATGTCACGCGCTCGGCCTTCGAAGAGGGGCGCCAGCGTGGCCTCGAAACCCTCCACGGGCTCGGCGATCGGCAGAATGTCGTAGCGGACGCCGAGCGCCTCGGCGCATTCCTCGGCATCCTTGAGCGACTCGCCCGAGGTGTAGCGGTAGGGCAGCATCACGCAATGGACCCGCTCAGGCCCGAGCGCATCCACCGCCATGGCGGCGCAGATGGCGGAGTCGATACCACCGGAAAGGCCGAGCACGACGCCGGGAAAGCAGTTCTTGTTCACATAGTCGCGCAGGCCGAGCACGCAGGCGGCATAATCGGCCTCCTCGCCCTCCTCCACCGTCACAATCGGCGCCTCGCGGCAGGCCCAGCCGTCCTCGCCCTTCACCCAGGTTGTGAGCGCGACGATCTCCTCGTTGGCCGGCAGCTGGCAGGCGAGCGAGCAATCCGCGTTGAGCACGAAGGAGGCGCCGTCGAAGACCAGCTCGTCCTGGCCACCGACCTGATTGAGATAGACCAGCGGAAGCCCGCTCTCCGTCACCCGCGCCGCCGCGATGTTGAACCGCTCCTCGGTCTTGCCGCGCCAATAGGGCGAACCGTTGGGCACGAGCAGCATCTCGGCGCCGGTCTCGGCAAGGCACTCGACCACGTCCCCGGTCCAGATGTCCTCGCAGATCGGCAGGCCCAAGCGAATGCCGCGGAAGTTCACCGGTCCCGGCAGAGGCCCGGCGGCGAAATTCCGCTTTTCGTCGAAGACTCCGTAATTGGGCAGGTCGACCTTGAAGCGCACGGAAACCGAGCCGCGATCCAGCAGCGCATAGGCGTTGTAGAGTTCGCCCTCCTCGCGCCAGGGCAGGCCGATGAGCACACCGGGGCCGCCATCGGCCGTCTCGCGAGCGAGGCGCTCGAGCGCGGCGCGGCAGGAATCCTGGAAGGCCGGCTTCAGCACCAGGTCCTCGGCGGGATAGCCTGCCAGGAACTGCTCGGCGAACATCACGATGTCTGCGCCGAGCCGGGCTGCTTCCGCGCGGGCCTCGCGAGCCTTCTGCTCGTTGCCAGCCACGTCGCCGACGATGGGGTTGAGCTGAGCGAGGGCGATCTTGAGAATGTTCTGAGCCATGCTCCGGATTTAGCGCGCAGATCCTTGCTCAGCAATGAGGACGGCAACCTTTCCCCGACAGCCTTTTCCGGATCCGCACGACTGATTTTTTGAAAGCTCAAGCTTTATGGGAACCCGCAACAGTTCAGTTCGTTGTTCCTGCACAAATTACATGGGAGACTGACAATGATGAAAGGTGGCCTGCTCTGGCTCATCGGCATCCCGCTGCCGATCATTCTTATCCTCTTCTTCATGGGCTATCTGAGCTGACGTTTAATTTCAGTAGAGTAGCGTATGCGTAAAACAAAAGGGGCGCCGAAAGCGCCCCTTTTGCTTAATCTGCCCAGTCGTTTACTCCGCCGCGAGGGCGGCCGGTTGTTCCCTTGACTGGCGCTCGCGCTTGATCAGTTCCGAGGTCAGGAAGGCGATTTCCAGCGCCTGCTCGGCATTGAGGCGCGGATCGCAATAGGTGTGGTAGCGGTCGCGCAGATCTGCATCGGTGAGCGCGCGGGCGCCGCCGGTGCATTCCGTTACGTTCTTGCCGGTCATTTCCAGGTGAATGCCGCCCGCATGGGTGCCTTCGGCCTGATGGATGGCGAAGAAGTCCTGCACCTCGCCCATGACCCGTTCGAACGGACGCGTCTTGTAGCCCGAGGCCGCCTTGATGGTGTTGCCGTGCATCGGATCGCAGGACCACACCACCGTGCGCCCTTCCTTCTGCACCGCCCGGATGAGCCCCGGCAGGTGATCGCCCACCTTGTCGGCGCCGAAGCGGCAGATCAGGGTGAGGCGGCCGGCCTCGTCCTCGGGGTTCAGCGCATCGATGAGCTTGAGCAGCCCATCCGGCGAGAGCGACGGGCCGCATTTGAGGCCGATCGGGTTCTTGATGCCGCGCATGTATTCCACATGGGCGTGGTCGACCTGGCGGGTGCGGTCGCCGATCCAGAGCATGTGGCCGGAGGTGGCATACCAGTCGCCGGTCGTGGAATCGACCCGGGTCATGGCCTCCTCGTAGCCGAGCAGCAGAGCCTCGTGGCTGGTGTAGAAATCGGTCGAGCGCATCTCGGGATGCGTCTCGGGATCGATGCCGATGGCCCGCATGAAGTTCAGGCTCTCGGTGATGCGCTCGGCAAGCTCGCTGTAGCGCGAGGATTGCGGCGAATCCTTCACGAAGCCGAGCATCCAGCGATGAGCATTCTCGAGATTGGCGTAGCCGCCGGTCGCGAAGGCGCGGATCAGGTTCAGCGTCGCCGCCGACTGGCGATAGGCCATGAGCTGGCGGCGCGGATCCGGCGTGCGGGCTTCCGGCGTGAAGGCGATGTCGCTGATGATGTCGCCGCGGTAGCTCGGCAGTTCGACGCCGTCGATGGTCTCGGTCGGGGCCGAGCGCGGCTTGGCGAACTGGCCGGCGGCGCGGCCGACCTTCACCACCGGCGAGCCGCCGGCATAGGTGAGCACCACGGCCATCTGCAGGAACAGGCGGAAGAAATCGCGGATGTTGTCGGCCGAATGCTCGGCGAAGCTCTCGGCGCAGTCGCCGCCCTGGAGCAGGAAGGCTTCGCCCTTGGCGACCTTGGCGAGCGTCCGCTTCAGCTTGCGGGCCTCGCCCGCAAACACGAGCGGGGGAAAGCCGGCGAGCTGCTGCTCGACGCTCTCAAGCGCCTCAAGGTCCGGAAAGGCCGGAACCTGCTGGATCGGCTTGTTTCTCCAGCTATCGGGCGTCCACCGCTCGCTCATGACACTAACCCCCGTGTCCTTTCGTCAATGCTCATCATGCACCGCAACAAGCGGCATGAACGGGCACCTATACACGACATATTCAAAAAGGCGAGTGCCGAAAGGCCGCGACTTGGCCTCCCATGGCTCACCGGAGTTTTCAACACTTACATGCAAAACCAGAGGATGTGTTGAAACCCCTGACCGATCACCCCACAGCCACCGGCTTCTTAACGATCACCGGCGTGCGCATGGTCACCAGCTCTTCAGCTGCCGTTGGGTGAACGGCGACGGTGCGGTCGAAATCGGCCTTGGTGGCGCCCATGGTGATGGCGATGCCGGCGAGCTGGATCATTTCGCCCGCGTCATGGCCCATGACGTGCACCCCCCGCACCTTGTCGGTGGCCTTCTCGACGATGAGCTTCATGAAGACCCGGTCCTTGCCGCCGGAGAGCGTGGCCTTCATGGGCCGGAAGGCGGTCTTGTAGACGTCGATCTCGCCATAGATCGCCCGCGCCGCATCCTCGCCGCAGCCGATCACGCCGATCTCCGGCGTCGAGAAGACGGCGGTGGGGATCAGGTCATGCTCGACCATGGTCGGTTTGCCACCGAACACCGTGTCCGCGAAGGCATGGCCCTCGCGGATGGCGATGGGGGTCAGATTGGCCCGGTTGGTGACGTCGCCCACGGCGTAGATCGAGGGGGTGAGGGTCTGGGAATAGCCGTCGACCGGGATGGCGCCAACTTCATCTACGGTGATGCCCGCGTTCTCCAACCCGAGCCCCTTGGTGTTGGGACGGCGCCCCGTGGCGACGAGAACCTGGTCGACCGTGAGGATGGAACCGTCCGACAGGGTCGCGGCGATGCCCTCGGCCGTCTTTTCTAGGCTCGTGAGAGTTTTTCCGAGGGCAAGCCCGATGCCGCGCTGAGCATAGGCTTCACCCAGCGCATCGCGCACATCCTCGTCGAAGCCGCGCAGGAGCTTCTCACCCCGGTGCAGGAGCGTGACCTCGCTGCCGAGGCCGGCAAAGACGCCGGCGAATTCGACCGCAATGTAGCCGCCGCCGACCACCAGGATGCGCTTCGGCAGGCTTTCCAAATGGAAGACTTCGTTCGAGGTGATGCCGAGGTCGCCGCCGGGAATGACAGGCTCCAGGACCGGATGGGCTCCGACCGCCACCAGGATATAGCGAGCTCGGATGCGGGCGCCGGACTTCAGAAGATGGACCGTATGCGCGTCCTCGATCACGGCGCGGCTGTCGACGATCTCGACGCCGACCTTGTCGAGATTGGTGCGATAGATACCCTCCAGCCTGTCGATCTCCTTGTCCTTGTTGCGGATCAGGGTCGCCCAGTCGAAGCGGGCCTCGCCAAGGCTCCAGCCGAAGCCCTCCGCATCGTGGAAATCGTCGGCGAAGCGGCTGGCATAGACCAGCAGCTTCTTCGGCACGCAGCCGCGGATCACGCAGGTGCCGCCGACGCGATACTCCTCCGCCAGCATGACCTTCGCGCCGTATCCGGCCGCGATCCGCGCCGCACGCACGCCGCCGGAGCCGCCTCCGATCACGAAGAGGTCAACATCGAATGACGACATGGTGCGGTCTCCGCTCAATTCTTGTCTCAGAACCATTCATATAAGAACGGTTTCGGGCGAAGTCGCCCGCCAGCTCTGCTTCCGGGACATGGCTGCTCGCCGAAAGGAGAAGCTCTTACGCTAAGGTTCAACGGCGATAAAGGTGCAAGGCGCTTGCCGCTCCTCCGTTCCCTCATTAGGGTCTGCCCCGGACGCGCTGACCCACTTTCAGCGCCAACGGAGGAAACTAATGAGCCAGTTCCGCAAAGGTCTTTGGCGCAGCGCAATTGCTGCGGCGGCCGTGGCAGGATTCGTGACATCGGCCGCAGCTCAGATGGAGCTCAAGATCATGGCTCCGGCAGCGCCCGGCGGCGGCTGGGACCAGACTGCCCGCTCGATGCAGCAGGCCCTCACCCAGTCCGGCAACGCCAAGAGCGTGCAGGTCACGAACGTTCCGGGCGCCGGCGGCTCCATCGGCATCGCCCAGCTCGTCAACAATTCCAAGGGCGACGGCAACCAGCTCATGGTCATGGGCTACGTGATGGTGGGCGCTCTGCTGACCAACAATTCGCCCGTCACCCTCGCTCAGACCACGCCGATCGCCCGCCTGACGACGGAATACGAGGCGATCGTGGTTCCGGCCAACTCGCCGATCAAGGACGCCAAGGATCTCGCCGCGGCCATCAAGGCCGATCCGGCCAAGGTGACCTGGGCCGGCGGCTCGGCCGGCGGCGTCGACCACATCGCCGCGGCGCTCTTCGCCAAGGCGGCGGGTGCCGATCCGACCAAGATCAACTACATCCCCTTCTCCGGCGGCGGCGAAGCCCTCGCGGCCATCCTCGGCGGCAAGGTGACGGCCGGCATCTCCGGCTACGGCGAGTTCGAGAGCCAGGTTAAGGCGGGCAAGCTGCGCCTGATCGGCCTGACCTCGGCCAAGAAGACGGCGAATGTGGACGTTCCTTCCATCAAGGAGCAGGGCATCGACCTCGAGATCGCCAACTGGCGTGCGGTCGTCGCCCCTCCCGGCATCTCCGCCGACCAGAAGAAGGCTCTGACCGAGGTCGTCGACAAGCTGGCGAAGTCGAAGGAGTGGCAGGAAATCCTGAAGGCCAAGGGCTGGGAGGACGCCTACATCTCGGGCGACGCCTTCGCCAAGATTCTTGCGGATGAGCAGACGCGCACGAAAGAAGTGCTCACTGCGGTGGGACTGGTGAAGTCCTAAATTTCACGATAAAGCCGGTTGGAAGCGCCGCGTTCTCGGAGCGCGGCGCTTCTTTTTTGGGATATTCCATGAGCACATCTCCTCGACGGCGCGTCGACGTGGCGGGTCTCGCCATCGCCCTCATTCTTCTCGTCCTGGCCGGCATCGTCTGGTGGGACATGACCAAGCTCCAGATTTTATCGCCCTACGATCTCGGCCCCAAGGTCATGCCCATCGTGGTCTCGGGCGGCCTGGTGCTGCTGGCCATCGGCAACGCCATCGGCGCCCTGCGCGGCGACCTGCCGGCCCGCGACAGCCTCGACTGGACGCCGATCGTCCTGATCCTCGGCGGCCTCGCGGCCCTGATCATCCTGATCGCCGTCGGCGGCGGCTTCATGATCGGCACCGCCCTGCTGTTCGCGACCACCTCCACTGCGTTCGGACGCCGGGCCTTCGTGACCGATTTCATCATCGGCGCAGTGATCGCCGTCTTCGTCTATGTGCTCTTCGCCAAGCTCCTGACCCTGTCGCTTCCGGCAGGGCCGCTCGAGCGGCTTTTCTGAGGCCTCGCCATGGAAGCCTTCGTCTCTCTCGCCAACGGCCTGTCCGTCGCGATCCAGCCGATGAACCTGCTCTTCGCCCTCATCGGCGTCCTGCTCGGCACCGCCGTCGGCGTGCTGCCCGGCATCGGCCCGGCGCTCACCGTGGCGCTGCTCCTGCCGATCACCTTCAAGCTCGATCCGGCAGGCTCGATCATCATGTTCGCCGGCATCTATTACGGCGGCATGTATGGCGGCTCGACCACCGCCATCCTGATCAACACGCCCGGAGAGAGCGCCTCGATGGCCACCGCCCTCGAAGGCAACAAGATGGCGAAAGCCGGCCGCGGGGGACCTGCGCTCGCCACCGCCGCCATCGGCTCCTTCGTCGCCGGCACCATCGCGACGCTCGGCCTGACCTTCCTCGCTCCCTATCTCGTCGACATCGCCGTCAGCTTCGGGCCAGAGGATTATTTCGCGCTCATGTGCGTGGCCTTCGTCACCGTCTCGGCCACCTTCGGCGATTCACCGGTGCGCGGCCTCACCAGCCTGGCCATCGGCCTCCTGCTCGGCCTGATCGGCATCGACATCCTCTCGGGCCAGTCGCGCCTGAGCTTCGGCGTGCCGGAACTCTACGACAACATCGAGGTGACGACGCTCGCCGTCGGTCTCTTCGCGGTCGGCGAGGCGCTCTACGTCGCCTCGCGCCGGCACGTGCATGAGGAGAAGCTCGAAGCGGTCCGGGGCTCGCTCTGGATGACCAAGGAGGATTGGAAGCGGTCCTGGAAGCCCTGGCTGCGCGGGACCGCCTTCGGCTTCCCCATCGGCGCGCTTCCCGCCGGCGGCGCCGAGATCCCGACCTTCCTGTCCTATTCGACCGAGAAGCGGCTGACGAAGTATCCCGATGAATTCGGCAAGGGCGCCATCGAAGGCGTCGCCGGACCGGAAGCCGCCAACAACGCGGCTGCGGCCGGCACGCTCGTGCCGCTGCTGACCCTCGGCCTGCCGACCTCGGCGACGGCGGCGATGATGCTGGCCGGCTTCCAGCAATACGGCCTCAATCCCGGCCCGCTGCTCTTCGCCGACCAGCCGAATCTCGTCTGGGGTCTGATCGCCAGCCTGTTCATCGCCAATGCCATGCTGCTGGTGCTGAACCTGCCGCTGGTCGGCCTGTGGGTGAAGCTGCTCGCGATCCCGCAGCCCTGGCTCTATGCCGGCATTCTGGTCTTCGCCACCATGGGCACGATCGCGGCCAACCCGTCGCCGGTCGAGCTGATCATGCTCACGATCTTCGGCGTGCTCGGCTTCCTGATGCGTCGCTTCGACTTCCCGATCGCACCGGTCGTGGTCGGCCTGATCCTCGGCCCGATCGCGGAAAGCCAGCTGCGGCGGGCCCTCTCGATCAGCCTCGGCGACCCGATGGTGCTGATGCAGAGCCCGATCTCGGCGACGCTCCTCGTCATCGCCGCGATCGCTCTCATCCTGCCCTTCTTCCTGAAGGGATTGAGCCGCTTCAAGGCGGTCGAGGACTGACCTTCCGACACGCTTGTCATGGCCGGCCTCGTGCCGGCCATCCACCTCTCTATTTCCAACAGGCTCACCTCATCCTGAGGAGGTCGCGCAGCGACCGTCTCGAAGGAGGATCAAGAGAGCACTGGAACCTCCTTCGAGACGCAGCTTCGCTGCTCCTCAGGATGAGGCGAGAGGGTGTTGAAAGCGAGATCACGGGCACTGATCCCCGGATCAAGTCCGGGGAGGCGACGACAAAGTCTGATGTCCGGACGGACTTGAGAATTGAAGGCCTAAGAGAAGGCCGACAGTTTCCCATACTGGTCGGCGAGCAGGTAATAGACCGTCACCCGGTTCTTGCTGCGGTCGCCCTTCAGCTTTTCTCCGACGGCCGCAATGGCCTTGTCCAATTCGGGATCGGGCGCCGTCAGCCCGAGCTTCTTCTTCAGGAAGTTGTCGCGCACCCGCGTCACCTCATCCTTGTCCGAGAACGAGACCAGGGCGGAATCGCGATTCTGCAGTGCAATGCCGAGATACCGCACGAGTCCGGCAATCGCCTTGTCGTCGGCATTCGGGGCATATTTCTTGACGTCGACAGCCCAATCTTCAGCCATGCTCCACTCCTTCGTGGCCCCTGCATCGACGAGCAGGGTCGGAAGGCTTCCTCTGTCGGGCCGGGCACGGGGCCTGACCATGGCGATGAGAAGCCCTGCCGAGAAAGGGTAGAGCCGAGCTTGGCAGCGGCAAGGACGGCATCCGCAAAAGAAAAAGCCCGGCGAGCCGGGCTTTCTGCATCGAAGCTGAGGATTGTCAGTTCAGCTGATGGCCGCGCTTGCCCATTTCCTCGCGGGCGCGGGTCATGATGAACTCGGCCGTCTGCTGGGTCCAGGTGGCGAGGTCGCGCACGATGTCGTCGAGCACGCCAGGCTGGACCTGTACGTATTTCACGCCGGCCGGAGACTTGTAGAAGGTCGAGATGTCCTTCAGCTCGGCTTCGGTCAGGCGGGCGGCGAAAGCCCTGGCCGCGTTGTCGATCATCTTCTGCTTCTGCTGCTCGAGCTCCGGCCGGATGGTGGCGACGACCTGCTGCAGATCCTGCCGGATCTCGGGACGGGTCACGTTCATCTGCTGCAGCTGCTCGAGGAAAGGCTCGGACATGGAGTCGAAGGAACGGGTCATGCCGGAGCTGATGGCGACCTCGCGGGCGAGTGCGAGGTGGCTCGCGCTCGGCTGGGTCTGGGCGAAGGCGGGGCTGGCGAGCATGAACAGCGCGACCGAGGTCGCGGCCAGGCGGGTGGTGAGGTTCATAGAAGTGGCTCCAATCGTCATAGCTTAGGGTCAGAGCTGACCGAGTTCGACGAGCCCGTCAGCCGTGGCGAGGATCGCGCCGGTGGCAAGGCCCAGGAAAAGACCGTGCTCGACGACGCCGGGAATGTTGTTCAGCGTCGAAGCGAGCACGTTCGGCTTGTCGATGCGCTCGAGATGCGCATCGAGGATGAAATGGCCGCCGTCGGTGACGTAAGGAGCGCCGTCGGGGGCATGGCGCAGGCGCAGCTCGCCGGTCATCCCGAGGCTGTCCAGGAGCCTGACGATGGCCCGCTCGGTGGCGGTGAGGCCGAAGGGCACCACCTCGATCGGGAGCGGAAAGCGGCCGAGCTTCGTCACATGCTTCGAGGCGTCGGCGATGACGATCATCCGCTGGCTGGCGGAGGCGACGATCTTCTCCCGCAGGAGCGCGCCGCCGCCGCCCTTGATCAGGCGCAGGTCGTCGTCGAGCTCGTCGGCGCCGTCGACCGTCAGGTCGAGGTCGGGCGTCTCGTCGAGGGTGGACAAGGGAATCCCCTCGCGCTGCGCCTGGTCGCGGGTCGCCTCGGAGGTGGGAACGCCCACCACCTTGAGACCGCCCCGGACCCGCTCGCCGATGGCGGCGACGAAATGCGCCGCCGTGGAGCCGGTGCCGAGACCAAGCCTCATGCCGTCGGTGACGAGCTCGGCAGCCCTCTCGGCCGCAGCGCGCTTGAGATTGTCGCTCACTGAAATCCTCTAAGAATGCGTCCGCCCTGGCCCGTTTGCTCGAAGGCCGTTTTGCTCGCCTCTAGCATACCGGGACGGTTGGAAGAAAGGACGTATCATGCCGCTAGTGACTCAGTTTGGCCCCGCCCTGTCATTCCGGGGCGCCGCAGGCGAGCCCGGAACCCATAACCGCTACCCTTGCTTGAGACGCGGCGCAACGCCGCTCATCTCTCTTGAGACGTCGTGGCTATAGGTTCCGGGTTCCGCTACGCGGCCCCGGAATGACAGCGGGCCGGCCCCCATCAGAACCCAAACTCAGGGACGCTGCGGCGAGGCTCCGGTGCCCGGATTGACGCTCGGTGTGGCTACCGGTGCCGCGGCCGACGAGGTGCCAGGCGATGGGGTCGTCTGGGGGGTGCACACCACCCGCTCGTCGAAGACGTAGCAGATGCTCATCTGGCCGGTCCGGTAATTGACCCGGAAGATGCCGCCCTCCCGCTCGTGGCGGGATGCGACCAGTCCGTATTCACCCGGAATCTGGGGCCCGGCGCCGTCGCCCGCGCTGAAGCACAGCGTCACCCCAATTGTGCCTTCCTGTAGTCCATACTGGCAGGAGCTCACCTCGCCCGTGATCCGGTCGATCCGGTAAATCCGGTTCAGATCGGTCTGGGGTGCGGGGACGAAATCATAAGGAGCAGCCAGCGCGGGGCCGACAAGGCCTCCCAGCGCCAAGGTTGCCGAAAACAACGCCGCAGAAATCAACGCCGCGGAACCAAGGGGCCGCATCCATCACTCCATTGGTAAGAACGAATCAACCTTAAGACCATATCATCCCAAAGCTTGATTCCCTTGCCTCCAGCAGGTAGCCGACCTTCATGGCCATTGATACCCCGCACATCGTCTCGCCCATCGCCGTCTTCGACCTCGATGGTACCCTGGCCGATACGGCCGGCGACCTCGTCGGGACCCTCAACGTCATCCTCGAACAGGAGGGGCTGGCTCCCCTGCCCGTCTCAAAGGCGCGCGACATGATCGGCGCAGGCGCCCGCGCCCTGATCCAGCGCGGCTTCGAGGCCGCCGGCAAGGAGCTGACGCCGGATTATCTGGACGAGCTGTTCAAGCAGTTCATGGTCCATTACGGAGAGAATATCTGCGTCCAGACGCGGCTCTATCCGGGCGTTCTCGAGGCCCTCGACAGGCTGGAGCAGGCGGGCTTCATCCTCGCGGTCTGCACCAACAAGGTGGCGGAGCATTCGGTCAAGCTTCTGGACGAGCTCGGCATCGGCCACCGCTTTGCCGCCAATTGCGGCCGCGACACCTTCCCCTACTTCAAGCCCGACCCGCGCCACCTGACCCTGACGATCGAGCGGGCCGGTGGCAATCCGGCGCGGGCGGTGATGATCGGCGATTCCCGGACGGATATCGTCACGGCGCAGAATGCCGGCATTCCATCGATCGCCGTGCCGTTCGGCTATACGGACGTGCCGGTGCGCGAGCTTAAACCGGATCTCGTCATCAACCATTTCGACGAGCTGTTCGCCGCGGTCCGGGCAGTCATGCGGCCGCTTGCGGCCTGACGCGACAACGCTCGCGCGCGAAAAGATCCCGCGCACACGAAAAAGTGAAGCTTGCCGTCAGGAAGGAATGGTGGGCGCGACAGGGATTGAACCTGTGACCCTTCGCGTGTGAAGCGAATGCTCTCCCGCTGAGCTACGCGCCCTGACAAGGGCCTTCTAAAGGCGCTTAACCCCTTGCGTCAAGCCAAAGAAGCGGCTTGGGACCCAAGTTTTTGCGAACCCGTTTTTGCGAACCCGAATTGTGGCGCCGTGGCTTTAACCGCTCGCTTACGATGTGGCGGGAATGAGGCGTCGGCCCACTAGGATTTTATAGCAGAACCTTGATAAACATTGGATCCGAAGCGGGGCTGTTGCGTTGAGCAATTGTAGGACCTGCCATCAACAATGTCTTATCTGAGGCTATTATGGGACGCACAAGCGCTGCCCTTTTCGGGCTAGCCTGCGCCTCCGTCGCTCTCGCGACGCCGGCTGCGGCATTCACGGCAATCGATCCACTCACCCGCCAGCCGCTTTACAGCGCTGAAGAGACCTACAGGCCCCAGGCCTCGGCGATCCCACGCCAGGTGGTGGCCTATACCGGCCGCCACGCGCCCGGCACCATCGTCGTGTCCACGAGCGAGCGCCGCCTGTATTACGTGCTCGGCAACGGCCAGGCTATGCAGTACGGCGTCGGCGTCGGCCGCCCGGGCTTCACCTGGGGCGGCAGCCATTCCGTCACTATGAAGCGCGAATGGCCGGATTGGCGTCCGCCGGCCTCCATGCTGAAGCGCCGTCCCGACCTGCCGCGCTACATGAAGGGCGGCCCGGACAATCCGCTCGGCGCCCGCGCCCTCTATATCGGCAGCACGATCTACCGCATCCACGGCTCCAACGAGCCGGAGACCATCGGCGAGGCGGTGTCGTCAGGCTGCATCCGGATGACCAACGAGGACGTGATGGACCTCTACAGCCGCGCCAAGGTCGGCGCGCGGGTCGTCGTCCAGCGCTGAGGGTCATTCACCCACCTGCACGTCATGGCCGGGCTCGTCCCGGCCATCTCGATTCTGTGAAACGCAGCGCCTTTCGTATCGAGATCACCGGCACAAGGCCGGTGATGACATGGAGGGTGTCGGCATCGTCTTCACCGCACCTTGTCCCGCGACAGGCCCTTAACAGCCAGCTCGTCGAGATAGGCCTGCCACTTCTCCCCCTGCTCCGCTCCGAGCCGGTAGAGATAATCCCAGCCATAGATTCCGGTGTCGTGCATGTCGTCGAAGACGAGCTTGACGGCGTAATTGCCTACCGGCTCCACGCCGATGATCTCGACATTGCGCTTGCCCGGCACCGTCTTGCGCTCGGCGGGACTGTGCCCCTGAACCTCGGCCGAGGGGCTGGTCACCCGAAGGTACTCCGCGGACAGATCGAAGGTTGTGCCGTCATCGAAAGTCACCCGCAGGCTGCGCTTGTCCTTGCCCAGGCGCAATTCCGTTGGCCAGCGCTCAGATGTCATAGCCTCAAACCCCTTCCCTGCTATACGATTCCACGCTAACTGCTTGATCATCACGTTGACGGTAAACTGCCGCGCGAACAAGGACTTCTCCGCCATGGGAGTCATCCCGGCTCATCTCGAGAACTCCGACACCGGCCGGGCCCTGTTGGACCCGTTTGGCCGGGCGATCACCTATCTGCGCGTTTCGGTGACGGACCGCTGCGATTTTCGCTGCGTCTATTGCATGTCCGAGGACATGGCCTTCCTGCCGAAGCGCGACCTCCTCACCCTCGAAGAGCTCGACCGCATCTGCTCGACCTTCGTCGCCCAGGGCGTGCGCAAGCTTCGCATCACCGGCGGCGAGCCGCTGGTGCGGCGGGACATCATGAAGCTCTTCGGCTCCCTCGCCCGCCATCTCGACGCGGGCGATCTCGACGAGCTCACCGTCACCACCAACGGCTCGCAGCTCGCCCGCCATGCGAAAGACCTCGCCGCCTGCGGCGTGAGGCGGATCAACGTCTCCCTCGACACCCTCGATGCGGACAAGTTCCACCGCATCACCCGCTGGGGCGATCTCGCGAAGGTGCTGCAGGGGATCGATGCCGCGCAGGAGGCCGGGCTCAAGGTGAAGATCAACACCGTCGCGCTCAAGGGGGTGAACGACGAGGAGATCGAGACCCTGCTGGAATGGGCCCACGGCCGCGCCATGGACCTGACCCTGATCGAGGTCATGCCGCTCGGCGAGATCGACGGGCAGCGCATCGACCAGTTCCTGCCGCTCTCGCTGGTACGGGCGCGCCTGGCGTCGCGCTACACGCTCTCCGACCTCGACGACCGCACCGGGGGACCTGCCCGCTACATGCGCGTGCAGGAGACCGGAGGACGGCTCGGCTTCATCACGCCGATGACCCACAATTTCTGCGAAAGCTGCAACCGGGTGCGTCTCACCTGCACCGGCCAGCTCTTCATGTGCCTCGGCCAGGAAGACGCCGCCGACCTGCGCGCTCCCGTGCGCGCCTCGGAGAGCGACGAGCCGCTTCGGCAGGCGATCGTCGAGGCCATCGCCCGCAAGCCCAAAGGGCACGACTTCATCATCGACCGGCGCCACGCCCGCCCTGCGCTGAGCCGCCATATGAGCGTTACAGGCGGTTAGGCCCGATCCATGCGTACACGCGTTCCCCCGTTGAATCATAAGCTGGCCATCCTCGCATCGGCGATGCTCGCGCTCGGCGTGACCGCCGCTTCTGCCGAGGAGAGCGCCTCGCAGCAGAAGCCTGCGATCAGGATCGCCGTGGAAGGCGCCTATCCGCCTTTCAACTATATCGATGCCAATAACGAATTGCAGGGCTTCGAGGTCGATCTGCTGAAGCGCCTCTGCGAGGTCATGAACGCGGAATGCGAGCTCGTTCAGCACGAGTGGGACGGCATCCTGCGTGCGCTCGTGAACCGCGAATACGATGCGGTGATGTCATCGCTCGAAATCACCGAGCGGCGCCAGAAGAGGATCGCGTTTTCGGACCCGTATTACCGCATCCCGGCCGTGTTCATCGGCTCCAAGGAGACGGCCCCGGGCGCGGTGACGCCGGCGGCGATGGCGGGCAAGAAGATCGGCACCATCGAGCGCACCGACCACGAGGCCTATCTCAAGACCTTCTACAAAAACTCGGAAGTCGTCCTCTACGGCAAGGCGGAGGAAGCCAATCTCGATCTTCTCGTCGGTCGCATCGATGCCGTGTTCGCCGACGAATTGCTGTTGTCAAAGTTCCTCGGCACCCGCGAGGGCGCCTGCTGCCAGATCATCGGCGACGCACCGGCGGAGCCGGCCTACAAGCGCGAATCCTACGGCATCGGCCTGCGGAAGGACGACGAGGAACTTCGCGAGCGCCTCAACCGCGCCATCGCGCAGGTGAAGGCGGACGGCACCTACGATCAGATCCGCGCCAAGTACTTTCCGTTCGATATCAAGTAGCGGCGTTTCACCCGCACCCTCCGACGTCACGGCCGACCTCCAGCGTCTCCCGGCCTTAGTCTTGGCGTCATCCCCATCCTCGGCGTCATCCCTTTTTAATACGCTCGCCGTCATCCCCGGGCTTGTCCCGGGGACCCACGTCTTTGCAGCGTGGTGGATGCTGAAGGCGTGGGTGGCCGGGACAAGCCCGGCCATGACGGCGGAGGGTGTCATTCCCGGCCGGAGCGCAGCGAAGGGGAAGGCAATCCATCCACACGCTCGGTGCTATGGATCCCCTTCCCAGCCTACAGCCGCCGGGGATGAAATGAGCACGGTTCCGCGCGAACCGATGACGTGCCGAAAAACCGGGTCCCTTTTTCGGCATGATGCGCTAGAACCGAACGGCAATTCAGGGAGCAGACGATGGCGAAGGTTGCATTTCTCGGGCTTGGCGTGATGGGCTATCCCATGGCGCGGCATCTGGCGTCGAAGGGACATGAGGTGACGGTCTATAACCGCACCGCGGCCAAGGCCGAGAAATGGGTGTCCGAGAACGGCGGACGCTCCGCCGCGACCCCGCGCGAGGCCGCCCAGGGCCAGGAGATCGTCTTCGCCTGCGTCGGCAACGACGACGACCTGCGCCAGGTGACGCTCGGCGCCGACGGCGCTTTCGAGGGCATGGGCAAAGGCACGATCTTCGTCGACCACACCACCGCCTCGGCTGAGGTGGCGCGAGAGCTTTATGCCGCCGCCAAGGACAAGGGCTTTTCCTTCATCGACGCTCCCGTCTCCGGCGGACAGGCAGGGGCCGAGAACGGCGTGCTGACCGTGATGTGCGGCGGCGATGCGGATGTCTACGCCAAGGCCGAGCCGGTGATCATGAGCTTCGCCCGCGCCTCGCGGCTCTTAGGAGCAGCCGGCTCCGGCCAGCTCACCAAGATGATCAACCAGATCTGCATCGCCGGCCTCGTGCAGGGACTCGCCGAGGGCGTCCATTTCGGCAAGAAGGCCGGGCTCGACATCGAGGCGGTTCTCGACGTGATCTCCAAGGGCGCCGCCGGCTCCTGGCAGATGGAGAACCGCGGCAAGACCATGAACCAGGGCAAGTTCGATTTCGGCTTCGCCGTCGACTGGATGCGCAAGGACCTGTCCATCGTGCTGGGCGAGGCGCGCAAGAACGGCGCCAGCCTGCCGGTCACGGCCCTCGTCGATCAGTTCTATGCCGATGTGCAGAAGATGGGCGGCCGCCGCTGGGACACGTCGAGCCTGATCGCACGCCTCGACAAGTAAGTTTCCATTCACGCCAAAAACGAAACGCCGGAGCCTCGCGGTTCCGGCGCTTTCTTTATGTATCAGCGGACCTCTTCCGTTCCGCAGGGCCGACCGGGCCGGCAGCGCTCGGCATTGCCGCCGCCCTGGCGCCCCCCGCCCGACGGAGCGGGCGCAGGGCGAACCTGCTGCGGCTGCATGCGCGGCTGGGGTGCGGGTCGCGGCGGCTCGCGGAAGGCGCGCTCCTCGCGGGACGGCTGCTCCATGCGCGGCATCGGTCGCGGCTGGAATGCAGGCGCGTCGCGGCGCTCCATGCGAGGTTCTGGGCGAGGTTCCATGCGAGGCCGGGGGATGTCCGCCTCCCGGCGCGGACGGCGCTCCTCCGGCGGCGCGGCATTGGGTGGCCGGACGACGATGGGAGCCTGCGGCGCGGGCACGAATCGCGGATCGCGACCGGCGTCGCCGCGGCCGGGACGCTCGCGCTCGATCTGGATCGGCGGGCTTTGGGGTCGCGGCTGCCGCGGCATGATCTCGTCCGCATCGAGCCTCGGATCCCGGGGCCGTGCAGCGTCACGCACCGGCGCGGAAGGACGGACCTCGCGCGGCGTGAGATCCGGCCTCATCGGCCGCGGGCCGCGATCCCGGTCGGGCCGCTCTCCGGAACGCGGGGCACCGGCCTGCGGGAATGGGATCGGTCGCGACGGCAAGGACGCACGGGGCCTGGGCGCTTCGCCAGGGCGGATTCCTCGTTCGTCGCGCGGCGCCCGCGGGTTGACGGCGATCGGGATCGGCTCAACAGCCGCAAGGCCCGGCTGCCGGGGCACCCGCGGCTGCTCGGGCCGGAAGCCGCGGCGCGGGCGGGGGCCATCATCGCCCATGAGCGCTCCGAAGACCGGCGGGGCGGCGACGGGAATGGCAACCGGCCCACGCGGGGTGCGGGGCGCGATCGGCTGATAGAAATAGCGCGGCGGCCGCGCCCGATAGGGAACCGGGATCGCCATGGGGATCGGGAGCACGCCGGCCATGAGGGGCGGCGGCGGCGGCTCGCGGATGATGGTGACGAACTCCTCGTCCTCGTCCCAGCGCGGCAGAAGATAGGCTGGCGTGCGCGGCGGCGGCACGTCGCGGATGATGGTCACGACCTCGACCACCTCGACGCGCTCGACCTCCGGCAAAGGCGGCGGCAGGTCGTCGTAGACCACCTCGTCGAAGACGGCCGGCGGCGCATACGGCGCCGAGAGCCGCGCGAGCCTGCGCCGGCTGTCGGGGGCATGGGGGCCGTTCGGGTAATGGCGCAGATAGGTCCAGTAGGCCTCCCGCGTGTTGCCGGCCAGCGTGCGGCGCCAGACCAGCGCCTCGCGGCGGGCGGCGAGGAGCGCCGTTACGCGGCGGGCGAGACGATGGTCGGGATAGCGGCGCAGGAAATCCTGGTAGCCCTGGATCGTGTCGCGCTCGACGGCGATGGCATAGGCCTCCTCGGCGGGCACATCCTCGATCCGGCGCACCTCGCGCACCAGCGGCCTGGCTCCTGCCTCCGCCTGCTCGAAGAAGGCGAAGGAGGCATTGCCGAGATTGGCCGTGTGCCAGGGAATCTGCTGGCCGTTGGTGGCCTCGTGCGTGCGCAGCCGGGTGCGGGCGAAGACCTCGTCGAGGGGCAGGCCGGGCTGGCGGATCATCTCGGCGAGCGCGGTCGCATAGGCGCCATATGGCCCCTGCCCGTCGGCGGCGACGATGTTCGGGGCGGACGAGAAGGCCATCAGGAAGCCGGCCGGAGCCTCCATCAGCGCGAGGCCCTTGGCGACCGGTTCACCGGACGAACCGAGGGGATAGTCCCGCGCCATGTCGGCGACGATCACCCGCACCTGTGCCGGACTGCGCTCGAGCGAGCGGACGAGATCGGAGAGGCGAAAGCCCTCGATCGGCACATCGACGTCGCGCTCGATCCGGGCATCGACGGGGAGCAGGTAATTCTCGCCCTCGAGCTGCACCCCATGGCCGGCCAGATAGACCGTCACCGTGGAGTTAGGCTCGAGATCCTGCACCTTGTCGAGGAAGTCGCGCACGAGGCTGCGCAGGTCGCTGGCGTTGAGATCGCGGCCCTGAACGACCTCGAAGCCGGCGCTCGTCAGGGACTGGGCGATCAGGCCCGCATCGTTCACGGCGGTCGGCAGCTGACGCCCCTGATAGGCGCCCTGCCCGATCACGAGAGCGAGACGGTCCTGCGCCGCGGCGACGGAGGCCTCACCGAGAACGGCCGTGAGGACGAACGCGGAAAAAACGATAACACGTTTCAGGAAAGACACGGTTGACGCACCCTTTCACCCATCATGCGGGCCTTCATACAGAAAAGGTCAGGAGAGTTGAATGGCCCGTGAACAAAACGGGACAAGAAACACAATCACCTTCGATGTCATGGCCGGGCTTGTCCCGGCCATCCCGATCCGAGAGGCGCTGTGTCTTTCGGATCGAGATCACCGGCACAAGGCCGGTGATGACGTGGAGGTGGAAGCAAACGGGCGGGTGCAACCCGTCACCGCCGGGTCATCGTCAGGTAGACGATGAAGGCGCCGATCGCGAGGGCGAGGCCCATGAGCACCAGCTGGCGGGTTTCGCCCGTCAGCGCCGCGTCGCGATACATCTGGTTGAGCCGCTCGGCCCGCTCGGGATCGCGCGACATGAAGAGACCGATCACGACGCTCAATGTGGCGAGGCCGAGGATCCAGTAGGTGGGGCGCATCGGTTAAGCTCCTTATCGTCCCTCGAACCGGGGCGGACGCTTCTCGCGGAAGGCGGCGACGCCCTCCATGAAGTCGTGGCTGGAGCCCGCCTCGCTCTGAAGCCGGGCTTCGAGATCGAGCTGGGCGGGAAGATCATTGGCGAGGCTCTCAGCCACCGCCTGCTTGGTCAGGCGATGGGCGAGCCCCGGCCCGGCCGCAAGCCTTGCTGCAAAGGCCGCCACATCCACCGCGAAGGAGGCATCGTCGAACACCTTGTAGACGAGCCCCATGCGCTGGGCATCCTCGGCCGAAACCGGCTCCGCGCTGAGCATGAGCGCGAGGGCGATCTTGGGGCCGACGAGGCGCGGCAGGATCCAGGTGCCGCCGGCATCCGGTATAAGCCCGATCTTGGCGAAGGCCTCCTGCAGATAGGCCGAACGGGCCGCCACGACGATGTCGCAGGCAAGCGCGATGTTCATCGACGCCCCCACCGCCGGCCCGTTCAGGGCGGCAATGATGGGCTTGGAGTAGTTGGAGAGCCTGAGCACCAGCGGGTTGTAGTCGCGGGTGAGCGCGGGGCCGAGGTCGAGACGGCCCCTCTCGTCGCGCTTGAGATCGACCGTCAGGTCCTGACCCGACGAGAACGCCCGCCCCTCCCCGGTGAGCACCACCACGCGCACCGTCTCGTCGCCCTCGAAAGCATCGAGCGCCTCGCGCAGTTCCGCATGCATGACGTCGTTGAACGCGTTCATCTTGTCGGGGCGCGCCAGCATGATCGTCCCGACGGGGCCATCGATCGTGCTGTGCAGGGTGGTCGGGCTCATGCCTCAAAGCTCCTTATGGCTGGGCTCGAACATAGAACGGATCTCCGCCCGGAGAACCGGCAACAGCTCCGCCTCGAACCAGGAATTAGTCTTAAGCCAGCCGTTGTTGCGCCAGGAGGGATGCGGGAGCGGCAGGATACGCGGCTTCTGCGGATTGTTGAGGATGTCCCGCCACCGCCGGACGGTCTCGGTCAGCCCATCCTTGAAGCCGTCGCCGAGATGCCAGGCCTGGGCGTATTGGCCGATCAGAAGCATGAGATCGAGGTTGGGCAGCGCTTCGAAGAGCGGCTGGCGCCACGCCTCGGCGCATTCCCGGCGCGGCCCGAGATCGCCGCCCTTCGCATCCTGCCCGGGAAAGCAGGATCCCATGGGCACGATGGCGACCTTGGACGCGTCGTAGAACATGGCCTTGTCCATGCCGAGCCATTCCCGCAGCCTCGTGCCGGAGCGGTCGTCGAAGGGGATGCCGCTGGCATGGGCCCGCGTTCCCGGCGCCTGGCTCGCGATGCACAGCCGCGCCGTGTCGCTGCCCTGGATGATCGGACGCGGCTCGTGCGGCAGCGCCGTCCCGTAACGCGGGGCCTCGCGGCAGATGCGGCAGGCTCTCAATTGCGCGGCGAGATCTTCGAATTTTTGTGGGGAATCCATTCCCGACAGATGGGGATCGGAACGGGCTTTTCGAGGATTGCTGGCGCTGCTCTAGGGTGGCAGCTTGTCGCCACGAAGAACGAGATCGTCAGGAGGACCCATGAAGCCGCGCATTTCAGTCGTGACGCTCGGCGTCGACAATCTCGAAAAGGCCGTCGCCTTCTACCGCGACGGGTTGGGGCTCGCGACCGAGGGCATCATCGGCAAGGAGTTCGAACACGGCGCCGTCGCCTTCTTCGACCTGCAATCGGGATTGAAGCTGGCGCTCTGGGCGCAGGACGACATCGCCCACGATACCGGCCTGCGGAAGACCGCCCGCTCCCCGACCGCCTTCACCATCGGCCACAACGTCGCCAGCAAGAGCGAGGTCGACGCGTCGATGGAGCAAGCCAGGAAAGCCGGCGCGACGATCTTCAAGGAAGCCCAGGACACGTTCTACGGCGGCTATGCCGGCTATTTCCAGGACCCGGACGGCCACGTCTGGGAGATCGTCTGGAATCCCGCCTTCCTGCCTGAGAACTGATCTCAGCCCCGGTGCGAATGCTCCCGGCGCCAGTCCTGCGGGCGCTCGAACTCGCCCTGCCACAGGCCGACCGACCGGCTGCGGGCGCGGGTCTCCTCGGGGTCGTAGTCGCGCCCGTAGGACACGGCCCAGCCGTCCTCGACCATGCGGGCGCCGATATCCCTGCCCTTCACGGCGCAGCGGGCAAGGATGCGCTGGTAGCGGTCGCGCCCGGCGGCGCGGCAGCGGACGGTCTCGCCGGAGACGAGGTCGATGAGCGCGCGGCGAGCCGTGTCGCCGCAGGCATAGGAGCGGCCGGCGCGGGAGCATCTCTGCTCCATCTCGGGCGCGTCGATGCCCTTGATGCGGATGCGCGCCTCGCCGATGCGGATCGTGTCCCCATCGGTCACCTGGGCCCTGCCCTCGAGCGACCGGTCGGACGGCTTCAGCATGAGCCCTGCCCCGCCGGCGAGGCCGAGCGCGACGACAAGCGAGGTGATGCCGCTCGACCGGGAGCGGCGGGATAACCGTCTCACGACAGGCGCTCGGACACTCCCGCTTGGCCGAAGGTGGCCATATCCCGATGGACCGCAGCCGCGGCTTTCACCAGACCGGCGGCCAGAGCCGCGCCCGATCCCTCGCCGAGCCGCATGCCGAGCGCGAGAAGCGGGATCTTGCCGAGGCGCCCGAGCACGTCCTGATGCGCGCCTTCGGCGCTGAGATGGCCCGCGATGCAATGATCGATGGTGGAGGGGTGGATGGCGTGGAGAATCGCGGCGGCGGCCGTCGCCACATAGCCGTCGAGCACCACCGGGATGTGCTGAAGGCGCGCGGCGAGGATCGCGCCGGCCATGGCGGCGATCTCGCGTCCGCCGAGGCGGCGCAGCACTTCGAGCGGGTCCTTCAGGTGGCCATCGTGGTGGGCGATGGCCGCCTCGACCGCGGCGACCTTGCGCCGGAGGCCCTCGTCGTCGATGCCCGTGCCGCGCCCGACCCAATGCTCCGCCGGCCCGCCGTAGAGCGCCGTATAGATCGCCGCCGCGATCGTGGTGTTGCCGATCCCCATCTCTCCTATTGCGAGAAGATCCGTGCCGCCGGCAATCGCCTCCATGCCGAAGGCCATGGTGGCGACGCAGGCCTTCTCGTCCATGGCATCGGCCTCGGTGATGTCGCCGGTGGGCATGTCGATGGCGAGATCGAAGACCTTGAAGCCGAGGCCATAGGCGGCGCAGATCTGGTTGATGGCCGCTCCGCCGGCCGCGAAGTTCTCCAGCATCTGGCGGTTCACGTCCGAGGGGAAGGCCGAGACGCCCTTGGCGGTGACCCCGTGGCTCGCCGCGAAGACGCAGACCAGCGGGCGGTCGACGCTGGGCGTGGGCTTGGCCTGCCAGGCGGCGAGCCACTCGGCGATCCATTCCAGGCGGCCGAGGCTCCCCGCGGGCTTGGTGAGTTGCCCGTCGCGCATCCGCACGGCCTCGACGGCGGCCTCGTCCGGACCGGGCACGGTCGTGATCAGGCGGCGGATATCGTCGAAAGGTGAGGAAACGGCATCGGACATGAAGGGCTCCGGCCCAGGGGGCATTGTAGATGGGGCATTGCAGAACGCGAAGAGGCGTGACCTATAACGACCCAAGCAGGCGGGGTGAAGCATGTCGGAGCAATTTGAGAGGGGCGAGGCTGCCGCGACCGGCCGCTGGCAGGCGGTCGCGGGCGACCTAGCCCATTGCGTTCGCTTCTATTCCCGCCTTCCTGTGCCCGCTCTGCCATTCGAGCAGGACGCCCATGCGCTGCCGAGCTTTCCGCGCCTGGTGCGGGTGATTCCGCTGGCCGGCCTCATCATCGGGCTCGTGCCGGCGCTCACGATGGCCTTCGCCCTCCTTCTCGATCTCGGCCCCTGGCTCGCAGCGACCCTTGCCGTCGCCGCCCTGGTGCTGGCGACCGGGGCCCTGCACGAGGACGGGCTCGCCGATACCGCCGACAGCATCGGCGGCACAACCCGCGACAAGCGCCTCGAAATCATGCGCGACAGCCGGATCGGCTCCTTCGGCGCCGCCGCCCTGTTTCTGGCTCTCGCCCTCAGAATCGGCGCGCTTGCGGAAATCCTCTCGCGCGCCGATGCGACGATGGCCTTCGCCGCGATCCTGATCACCGCCTCCCTGTCCCGCACCGCCGGCCTGATGCCTCTCGTCTTCCTACCCCCGGCAAGGCGGGACGGCCTGTCCCACGCGGTCGGGCAGCCGGCACGGGAGACATTCTGGCTCGCGGTCGGGATCGCGGGCGCCGTCGCCGTCATCCTGGGGGCGCTTGCCGGCCTGCCGCCTCTCGGGATAGCCCTGATGATCGTGCTGTCGGGCCTCTCGGGTCTCGCCCTCACCGCCTTTGCCGCCCGCCATCTCGGCGGGCAGACGGGCGACATCGTCGGCGCCGCTCAGCAGGTTGCGGAAATCGCTGCGCTGATCGGCCTCTTGACCGTTCTCGCACCGTAACGACATGAAGGTGAAATGACCCGCGTCTCCAGCCCCTGCATCCGCGTCTGCACCCTCGATCCCGAGACGGGGCTCTGCGAAGGCTGCGGCCGCACCCGCGACGAGATCACCCGCTGGTATCGCATCACGGAAGAGGAACGCCAGATCATCATGGCGGAGCTGCCGGAGCGCATGCGTCTCGCCTTCGCGCTCGAATCGCCGTTTGCACCCGAAACCGACAAGGCGGAGTGATGCCAGGCATTCGCGGCGCCGGTTTCCTGCTTCTCATCGCCTCCCTCGTGGTGGGGCTCTTCACCGACGATTCCATCGGCGCGTTCTCGGCCCTCGAGGTATCAGGCCTCCTGGCGCTCGGCGGCCTTGCCCTGCTCATGGCTGCCTCGATCGTCGAGGGCTTCGTGCGCCACTGGACTTACGGCGTGCAGGCGATTGCGGTGAGCGGCGGCATCCTCGTCGCGCTCATCGTCACCTACGCTTCCCGCAGCGAGTTGCAGGCCGTGCTCGACCGCGCCATCGGCGACATCGCCATCGGCCGCACGATCACCACGCCCGAGGGCGAGGTGGTGGCCGCGCGGCGCACGGATGGAAGCTTCCTGGTGCGCGGCGAGGTTAACGGCCACGAGACCCGCTTCATCTTCGACACCGGCGCCAGCACCGTCGTCCTGCGCGCAGAAAACGCCGCAGAACTCGGCTTCAAGCCGGAGAACCTCGATTATTCGATCCCCGTCTCCACCGCCAACGGTGCGGCGATGGCCGCTCCCGTCATCGTCGAGCGCCTGACGATCGGGGCCATCACCGAGCGCAACGTGCGCGCGCTGATCGCGCGTTCGGGAGTGCTGCATGCGAACCTGCTCGGCATGAGCTTTCTCGAGCGGCTTGGATCGTATGAGGTGCGGGGCAACCGGTTGATCTTGCGGGGCAAGGAGAGCGACGGCTGACGTCGGTCATCCGGGATGGCGAAGCCGATCCGGGATCGGGTGCAGGATGTGGCGCGAGAGTCCCCTCCCTCCTTGTGGGGGAGGGATTGAGGGTGGGGGTCGTAAAGTCGGAGCACTGCGCTCGACCGGATTGCCGACGCTCATTCTACCACGTCATCACCGGCCTTGTGCCGGTGATCCCGATTAAGAAAAGCGCGGCGCTTCACCTTATCGGGATGGCCGGGACAAGCCCGGCCATGACGGAACAGTTTCACCCGGTCGCACACCCCCAGCCCTGCCGCTCTCCGCAAGGGGGATAGCACACCCGTCATACGATCCCGGATCTTCGCTACGCTTCGTCCGGGATGACCGCGAATTTTATTCAGCGGCGTTCAGAGCAGGCTCGGTCGTCGCGCGGGAGACATGCGCCACCGCATCGCGCAAGGTCTGCAGGTTCGCGCCCGGCTTCACCGCCTCCGTCGCCAGATGCCGGCGATAGGCGCGCGCGCCGGGACGTCCCGTGAACAGGCCGAGCATGTGACGGGTGATGTTGTGCAGGCGCTCGCCCTTCGCAAGCCATTCCGCCACATAAGGCTCGTAGGCTTCCACCGCTTCGAAACCGTCGGCAACCGGCGCGGTCTCGCCGTAGATTTCGGGATCGACCGCAAGCAGAATCTCGGGGTCGTGATAGGCCACGCGGCCGAGCATCGCGCCGTCCACGTGCTTGAGGTGCTCGTGCACCTCGGTCATCGTCTTGATGCCGCCGTTGATGGCGATGGGAAGATCCGGCCGCGCCTGCTTCAGGCGATAGACCCGGGGATAGTCGAGCGGTGGAATGTCCCGGTTTTCCTTCGGCGACAGGCCCTGGAGCCAGGCCTTGCGGGCATGGACGGTGAGCTCGTCGCAGCCGGCCGCCACCACGCAATCGGTCAGGCGGTTCAGGGCCTCTTCCGTGTCCTGGTCGTCGACACCGATGCGGCACTTCACCGTCACCGGCAGGGAGACGGCCGCCTTCATCGCCGCCACGCACTCGCCGACCAGCACCGGCTCCTGCATCAGGCAGGCGCCGAAGCGGCCGTTCTGCACCCGGTCGGAGGGGCAGCCCACGTTGAGGTTGATCTCGTCATAGCCGAAATCGGCACAGATCCGGGCGGCCTCGGCCAAGTCCTTCGGATCCGACCCGCCAAGCTGCACCGCCACGGGATGCTCAGGGAGGCTGAAACCCAAAAGCCGCTCCCGCGGCCCATGAATGACGGCCCCCGTCGTGACCATCTCCGTGTAAAGCCGCGCCCGGCGCGACAGGACGCGATGGAACGCCCGGCAATGCCGATCGGTCCAGTCCATCATGGGGGCCACGGTGAGGAATTTTGGGGTCATTTTCGGCAAAATGGTCGGTTGTCGGCTCGGGAGACGGCCCTTTCATATGGGGATGGCTGCACTAAGGCAAATAAGCATCGGTGCACGTCAGAGAAGCACACCACGCGTCATCCCCGGACTTGTTCCGGGGACCCACGTCTTGGGAACCGCCGCGCTGCAAAGACGTGGGTAGCCGGGACAAGCTCGGCCATGACGGCGGAAAGGCCGAGCTCACACCGGCGATGGACAAAATTTCATTGCTTTCAACAGCCGAGCGATTTCCGAGCGATCAACAATGCGCTACGGTTCGATTCCGGCCCGACCCAGGCCGCCTCCCTCCACCGGGGAAGTACCAATCGTACAGGGCGCCTTACCATCGAACCCACCGTTCGAGCACGACGCATAAGGAGGGATTGCAATCATTGCTCGTAACGGGAGGCCGATCGATGAAACTGTCCGCCCCCATTTATTACCTGAAGCGTGAAGCCAAGCTCCTGTCGCGCAAGGAAAGCATACCGCTACACCAAGCCCTCGACCGAATTGCCCTCCGAGAGGGTTATAGCAGTTGGAGCCTGCTCGCGGCCAAGCAGGCTGCGGTGACGCCCGCCAGCAAGATGTTTGCGCAACTGTCGCCGGGGGAATTGGTTTTAGTTGGTGCGCGACCAGGCCAGGGCAAAACCCTGATGAGCCTCGAACTTGTCGGGGAAGCGATGAAGTGCAGAAGACGAAGCATCTTCTATACCCTTGAATATACAGAGAAAGATGTCCTCAATCGCCTTCGCCTCATCGGCCTGGATCCGGCCCAATTCGATGGCCTCTTCACGCTCGATTGCTCGGACGCCATCAGCGCCGACTACATCATCGACACGGCGGCCTCAGCGCCTCATGGCACGCTGCTGGCTATCGACTATCTGCAGCTACTTGATCGGAAGCGTGAGGATCCGGCATTGGCGGTCCAGGTCAGCGCGTTAAAGTCCTTTGCGCGACACCGTGGACTTATCATCGTCTTCATCTCTCAGATCGATCGCTCATATGACCCGTTGGTGAAGCCGTTTCCTGATGTCCAGGATGTCCGATTGCCAAACCCTTTGGACCTGACGCTGTTCGACAAGCTGTGTTTCTTGAACAATGGCGAGATCCGGTTTCAGGCCGCAAATTAGGACAGCCATGACGGCGCCGGGGGTTCTCAAACCACCCCCGCCACCTTCGCCTCCAGCACCCTAACCGCCGCCCGCGGGTCGAGCTTGACCTGCAATCCCCTTTGGCCGCCGTTGATGAACACTTCGGCGTGCTCGAAGGCCGATTGCTCCAGAACCGTCGGCACGCGCTTCTTCTGGCCGAAGGGGCTGATGCCGCCGACGTGGTAGCCGGTGATGCGCTCGGCGTCCGCCGGCTTCATCATCTGGGCCGCCTTGCCACCCAACGCTGCGGCGAGCTTCTTCAGGTTGACCTCCTGATCGGAGGGCAGGATCACGCAGGCGGGCCTGTTGTCCACCAGCACCATCAGGGTCTTGAGCACGCTCGCGGGATCGGCACCCATGGCCTCGGCCGCCTGCAGGCCGATGCGCTCCGCGTTCGGATCGTACTCGTACGCGTGGATCGTGAAGGCGATTCCGGCCTGCTGCAGCGCCAGCGTCGCGCGGGTGGCCTTGGACATCGGTCTTCAGGCACGATCAGTGGTCGTGCTTGTGCCCGTGATGACCGCATCCGCAGCCTTCGCCATGCTCATGGTGGTGAGCGTGGTCGTGGTGGTGATGCTCGTGCTTGTGGCCATGATCATGATGCTCATGATCGTGGTCGCCATGGCTGTGCGAATGGCTATGGGAATGCGCGTGGCTGTGGCTCTCGCTATGGCTGTGGCCATGGTCGTGATGATGGTGGTGGTGATGCCCGTGGTCGTGATCGTGGTCGCAGACATGGGCGCTGCGCTCCGGCTTGAAGGCGCGCTCCACCGGCGTCGCCGTGCAGCCCTGCCCGCGCACCAGCTCCGCGATAGCCGGATCGTTCTCCACGTAGAGCGCGTCCGCCGTGACCTCGACGAGGCCATGGCTGCTGCCGAGGTGCCAGGCGAGGCGCGTGAGGCGCAGGGGGTTCTCCGCCTTGACCTCGAGCAGGGGCTCGGCCGCCGCCTTCACCTGGACGAGCCGGCCGTCCTCGAGCCGCAGGGCATCGCCGTCGTTGATCGTGGTCTCCATGTCGAGGTCGAGATGGATCTCGGTTCCGCCCTCGGCCTTCAGCCTGCCATGGCGGCGGTTGCGGGCCTCGTGGTCGAGGGAGATCGTGTCGACGACGCGGTCGGCCTTCACGGCGGGCTTGCGGACGATGGTGGTGACGCGGGGCATGGGAGGGTCTCGTCTGTGATCGGGTGAGGCTCAGATAGGAAGCGCAGCCGGATATTAATAGGCGATCTTGTCCGGCTTGTCCGCCCAGGCGTCGAACACGGCCCTGGCCTCGAGGCTCGGCTGATGGTCCATGGGGATCAGCCGCTCGGAGACCGGCTTGGGAATCTCGTCATAGATCAGGCTGTCGTCGAAGCCGATCTCGGCCGCATCCTGGCGGGTGTTGGCGTAGACGATGCGGCTGACCCGCGCCCAATAGGCGGAGGCGAGGCACATGGGGCACGGCTCGCAGCTGGTATAAAGGGTTGCGCCTTCCAGCGAGAAATCACCGACCGCCTCGCAGGCGCGGCGGATCGCGGTGACCTCCGCATGGGCCGTCGGATCGTTCGCGGAGGTGACCTGGTTCCAGCCCTCGGCCAGAACTCTTCCCTCGCGCACGACAACGGCGCCGAACGGCCCGCCGGCACCCTCGTCCATATGCTCGCGGGACAGCTCGATGGCGCGCGCGAGATGGCGCTGATCTTCAATCTTGCTCATGGGATTTATGTATCGGTTGAGGCGGCGGGAGGCGAGCGATTTCGTCAGGCGTCATTCTCCGCCTTCGGCCGCCGGGGTGCCCTCTCCTCGTCATGGCCGCACTTGTTGCGGCCACCCACGTCTTGGGAGCCGCAGTGCTGCAAAGACGTGGGTCCCCGGGACAAGCCCGGGGATGACGTGCTGTTTAACTCGGCCCCACCCTCTCCCGAACCTGCAGCAGCTGCGCGGTCACGGAGGCAGCGATCACGGCCGGATCCTTGTCCACAATTCCGGGAAGGCCGATGGGGCAGACGAGCGAGCGGATCGTCTCCTCCGGCAAGCCGATCTCGCGGAAGCGCTTCTCGAAGCGCGCCCGCTTGGTGCCGCTGCCGATCAGGCCGACATAGGGAAAGCCCCGCTGCAGGGCCGCCGCCGTGATCGCCATGTCGAGGGGGTGGTCGTGGGTCATCACGAGAATGAGAGCGTTGGAAGCGGCCTCGGCGATCTCGGCTTCCGGATCCCTCATGCGCACCGCCGTGGCGTTGGGCGGCATGTGCGACGGAAACGCACCTTCCCGGTCATCGAGCCAGCGGACCGCAAACGGCAGCGGCGCGAGGGAGAGCACCAGGGCGCGGCCGACATGGCCGGCACCGAAGATGAGGACCGGCATGCGCAATTCGCCATGGGACTCGCGCCAGCCGGTCCAAGAATCGTCGCCCACGGCTGAGGCGAATTCGCGCTTCACGCGGCCATCCTCCATCCGGCACTCGACCTCGAACCTCCCGCCGCCGGCTTCCGCTTCCACAAGCGGCGCGAGTTCCTCCAGATCGCTGCGGTCAAAAGTCTCGATCAGGATCTTGACCCGCCCGCCGCAACACTGGCCGAGATCGGGCCCGAGCGCCTGATCGACGATCCGCGCAGGCCTAAGCCCGGCAGCCAGCATCTCGCGGGCGATGTCGAGCATGCGGAATTCGAGCTGACCGCCGCCGATGGTGCCGTGAAAGGCGCCGTCGGGTCGTACCACCATATGCGCGCCCGCCTCCCGGGGAGCGGAGCCTTTCACGTCATGCACGGTGATGAGGGCGGCGGCGCCGTGCCGCGCCACGAAATCGGAGAGCTGGCGCCAGACCCTCACCCCATCGGCCTCCCCCGCAGGCTCTCGCAGGCCCTCAAGATCGCCTCCGGCGTAGCGGGGGCATCGAGCGGCACGGGCTTGTCCGAATCGAGCGCGTGGACCGCATCGGCAAGAGCGCAGAACACGCTGTTCGCCAGCATGAGCGGCGGTTCGCCCACGGCTTTCGAGCGGTAGACCGTCTCCTCGCGATTCGCGTTGGGATAGAGCGCCACTTTGAAGGCGGCTGGCACGTCGGAGGCAACGGGGATCTTGTAGGTGGAGGGCGCGTGCGTGAGCAGGTGACCTTCCTTGCTGAAGACCAATTCCTCGGTGGTGAGCCAGCCCATGCCCTGCACGAAGCCACCCTCGATCTGTCCGATATCGATGGCGGGATTCAGCGAGCGTCCGACATCATGCAGGATGTCGGCGCGCAACAACCGGTTCTCGCCGGTCAGCGTATCGACGATCACTTCAGAGCAGGCCGCTCCGTATGCGAAGTAGAAGAACGGCCGTCCGGTCCCCTTCGCGCGATCCCAGGTGATCTTCGGCGTCTTGTAATGGCCGGCTTCCGAGAGCTGCACGCGGGCTGCGATACATTTCTTGGTGAGCTCGTCGAAGGCAAGACTCTGGTTGCCGATGAAGACGCGGTCGTCGCGAAACTCGATCTGCTCTTCCGGGACGTCATAGGCCTCGGAGGCGTAGGCGATCATGCGCTTCTTGATGGCGCCCGCCGCGATCTTCGCCGCCATGCCGTTGAGGTCGGAGCCGGAGGACGCCGCCGTCGGCGAGGTGTTCGGCACCTTCGCGGTCGTCGTCGCCGTGATGCGCACGCGCTCCATGGCGATGCCGAACTCTTCCGCCACCACCTGCGCCACCTTGATGTAGAGCCCCTGCCCCATCTCCGTGCCGCCGTGGTTCAGATGCACGGAGCCGTCCTGGTACACATGCACGAGCGCGCCGGCCTGGTTCATGTGCGTCAGCGTGAAGCTGATGCCGAACTTCACCGGCGTCAGCGCCAGACCGCGCTTCATGATCGGCGAGGAGGCGTTGAAGGCCGCGATCTCCGCGCGGCGGGCGCGATAGTTCGACGTCTCTTCGAGGGTGCGCACGAGGTTGAGGAGCGTATCCGTTTCCTCAACCTCCATGCCATAGGGGGTGATATTCTCGGTCCCGCGATAGAAGTTGGCGTAACGCACGTCGAGAGGATCGCGCCCGGTCGCCCAGGCGATCCGATCCATCACATGCTCGATGGCGAGCATGCCCTGCGGACCGCCGAAACCGCGGAATGCGGTGTTCGAAACCGTGTTGGTCTTCAGCCGCTTCGAAGCGATATGGACGGCAGGCATCCAATAGGCATTGTCGGCGTGGAACATCGCCCGGTCGACCACGCCGCTGGACAGATCCGCCGAATAGCCGCAGCGGGCGAGAAGATCGACCGCATATCCCTGGATGCGGCCCTCCCCGTCGACGCCCACCTTCCAGTCGCATCGGAAATCGTGGCGCTTGCCGGTGAGGATGAAATCGTCGTCGCGGTCGAGGCGCAGCTTGCACGGGCGTCCCGTCACGCGCGCCGCGAGCGCTGCGGTTACGGCCCATTGCGTCGCCTGGCTTTCCTTGCCGCCGAAGCCGCCGCCCATGCGGCGCGTCTCGCAGGTCACATAGGCGTCGGGGATGTCGAGCACGCGGGCAACCACATGCTGCACTTCCGTCGGATGCTGGGTCGAGGAATAGACATGAATGTCGTTGTCCTCGCCCGGGATCGCCAGCGCGATCTGGCCTTCGAGATAGAAATGCTCCTGTCCGCCGACGCGGAAATGGCCGTCGAGCTGCAGCGGCGCCTGCGCGATCGCCGCATCGGGATCGCCGCGGCCATAAGAATAATCCGGCAGCACGGTTTCGCCGCGCTCCAGCGCATCCTCGACCGTGATGCTGGGCCGCTCGGCTTCGATCTCAACCACCGCCTTCTTGACGGCACGGCGCGCCGTGTCGCGATCCGTAGCGACGACGGCGAAGAGTGCCTGGCCCAAGAAGCTGATCTCGGTATCGACGAAGAGCGGATCGTCGCCGAAGGCGGGAGACACGTCGTTCTTGCCGGGGATGTCAGCAATCGTCAGCACGGCCACCACGCCGGGCACCGCGCGCACGGCTGAGACATCAAGCGAGACCAGGCGCCCGCGCGCCTTCGGCGACTGGCCGACGGCCACATGCAACGTGCCCTCGGGCTCGCGAATGTCGTCGATATATTGCGCGGTGCCCTGGACGTGCTTGATGCCGGAATCGTGCGGCAGGGATTGGCGGATGTGGCGGAGGGCTTCGATACCCTCCCCTCGGATCTCGGGTGTTCCCGAGATCCGCTCTTGCTTTCCCAAGTCGGAAACATCCGACTTGGGTGGGGGAGGGTCGGAGCGCGTCAGCGCTCCGGGGTGGGGTGGCAGCGCGGCGCTTCCCGACGTGGAGTTTCCCACCCCCTCCCGCGCCTCCGGCGCGACCTCTCCCCTCAAGGGGGAGGTGGCATCTGCGGCAAGTTTTGGATGCTCATTCATCGCCCTACTCCGCCGCTTCCAGTGCCTCGCGCTGACCGACGATGCGTGTCGCGCGCGTCTCGCCCGATGCGGTTTCGCTCAAGGCCTTGAACACGAGATTGCGCGCGACCGTGGCGCGATAAGCTGCGGAGGAGCGGTGATCGTCGAGGGGCTGATAGTCGAGGGCTATCGCCGCCATGGCATCGCCCCAGGTCGAAGGCTCGTCGAGGGATAGGCCCGTCAACGCGTGTTCGGTCGCGGTGGCACGCTTCGGCGTCGCCGCCATGCCGCCATAGGCGACGCGTGCTTCCGCGATGCGCCGTCCATCGAGGGTGAACTTGAATGCGCCCATCGCGGCCGAGATGTCCTCGTCGAACCGCTTCGAGATCTTGTAGGCACGAAAGATCTCGTTGCCTTTGAGCTTCGGCACCGTAACGCGCCGCACGAACTCGCCGGGCCTGCGATCCTGCTGGCGATAGGCGATGAAGAAATTTTCGAGCGGCATGGTGCGCGTGGTGTCGCCCTGGCGCAGTTCGAGCTCCGATCCCAGCGCGATCAACGCCGGAGCGAGATCGCCGATGGGCGAGCCGTTGGCGATGTTGCCGCCGACCGTGCCGGAGGCGCGCACCTGGGCCGAGCCGAAGCGGCGCATGAGTTCGCCGAGATCGGGATCGATCCGCACCAACGGGGAATAGGCTTGCGTGTGGGTCACGGTTGCGCCGACGCCGAGAGCGTCGGATGATTCCTCGATAAAATCGAGCCCGGCGACGCGCCCAAGCCAGATGATCTTCTCGATCTCGGCCATGCCCTTGGTGATCCACAATCCCACATCGGTGCAGCCGGCGACGAGCGTGGCATCGGGATGTTTTGCGTAAAGTGCTGCCAGCGAGGCTTCGCTCGCCGGAGCGGCGAAGAAGCGGATCTCGTTGCCGATGAAGACATCCTGTCCATCGGCAAGATCCATGAGACTCTGCACGGTCTGCGCGCCGATTTCAGAAAACGCATCCTCAGCGGGCCGGCTGCAGGCTTGAAGCGCAGCATCGACGATGGGGCGGTAGCCGGTGCAGCGGCAGAGATTGCCCGCGAGCGCATCGTTGACGGCGGCGCGGCTCGGAGGCTGGTCGCCTTCGTGGTAAAGGGTGAACAGGCTCATCACGATGCCGGGCGTGCAGAAGCCGCATTGCGAACCGTGGGCATTCACCATGGCGGCTTGAACGGGGTGCAGTTCGCCGGTGGCTGCGAGATCCTCGACCGTGACGAGTTCGGCTCCGTCGATCTGGCCGAGCAGCAGGATGCAGGCATTGAAGGGTTCGTAATGCACCAGGCCGCCGCGCACCCTGCCCAAAGCCACGGTGCAGGCGCCGCAATCGCCCTCGGCGCAACCTTCCTTGGTGCCGACGCGACGCTCCTGAAGCCTTAGGTAGTCCAGAAGCGTGGTGCGCGGATGAAAACCTGAAACCTCAAGGGCCCTGCCCTGCCGCCAGAAGCGGATTGTCTCTCGTACCACGATGATCCTCCGCCGGTTGTACCCGGCTGTCTTATGGTGGGCCGGGTAGAATGGCGGAGCAAGACCTTTTCGCCAAGGGTATCCGCGACCTGTTTTCCGAAGGGCGGGCTCGAAGCCGCTATATTCCTGAGCCTCATCCTGAGGAGGTCACGCAGCGACCGTCTCGAAGGAGCGTCCAGAGAGCACTGGAACCTCCTTCGAGACGCCGCTTTCAGCGGCTCCTCAGGATGAGGATAGAATTCTAGGATTCAGCTTTTTCGGGCAGAGACAGTTCGGTTCCGGCTAAACCCCTACCAGGTGCCGGTATTCGGCATGGAGGCCCACGGCTCCTGCACGGGCTTGGGCTCGCCGCGCTGCAGCAACTCGATGGAGACGTTGTCGGGGGTCTTCACGAAGGCCATGTTGCCGTCGCGGGGCGGACGGTTGATCGTCACGCCGGCATCCATCAGCCGCTGGCAGATCTCATAGATGTCGTCGACCCGGTAGGCGAGATGACCGAAATTGCGGCCGCCGGCATATTCATTCTCGTCCCAGTTGTGAGTCAGCTCCAGCAGCGGGGCCTTGGACTCCTTGGCCCGCTCCACGTCGCCGGGAGCCGCCAGAAAGACAAGAGTATAACGGCCCTTCTCGTTGTCCGTGCGCCGGACCTCGACCAGCCCGAACTTGTTGCAGAAGAAATCGAGGGATGCTTCGAGGTTCGAAACGCGAACCATCGTATGTAGATATTCCATCATCGTCTCCCATGGGCTGGGCCTAGGTGTTGGCGTATTTCCCGCAGAGATCAAGGGGTACCTTTTTGTTGCAGGGAAAAAGCCTTGGATTTGGCCAAGATGGAATGACTGTTAACGTTTACAACCGCATTCAGATGGGCGGTCCCTTCCAGGCCGCAGGCTCGAACGCAACTAAGTTTCAAACGGATCTCCGATGCGCACCGACACAACTCCGCTTGTCCGCCTTGAGGATTACCGGCCGAGCGACTTTCTGATCGATCGCGTCGAGCTTGACGTCAAACTGCATCCGACCGGCACCCGTGTTACAGCGACGCTCTTCATGAAGCCCAACCCGGAAGGGCGCTCGGATGCGCCTCTCGTTCTGGATGGCGACGAGCTGAACTTCAAATCCGTTGCACTCAACGGAAATCCGTTGCCCCCGGACGAGTTCGAAGCCTCCCCGCATTCGCTGACGATTCCCCAGGCGCCGCGCCAGCCCTTCAGCCTGACCATCGAAACCGAGCTCAACCCGACCGCCAACACCAAGCTGATGGGCCTTTACCGTTCGAGCGGGAATTACTGTACGCAATGCGAGGCCGAAGGCTTCCGCCGCATCACCTATTTCCTCGACCGTCCGGACGTAATGAGCGTCTACACCACCCGCATCGAGGCCGATCGCAGCGAGGCTCCGGTCCTTCTCGGCAACGGCAACCTGGTCGAGAGCGGCACCATCGAGGGCTCCGACCGTCACTATGCCGTCTGGCACGACCCGCATCCCAAGCCCTCCTACCTGTTCGCCCTCGTAGGCGGCCGCCTCGGCCGCGTGGCCAAGACCTTCACGACCGCAAGCGGGCGCCAGGTCGAGCTTGCCATCTATGTGGAGCCGGGCAAGGAGGATCGCGCGGATTATGCGCTCGATGCACTCGAGCGCTCCATGCGCTGGGACGAGGAGGTCTTCGGCTGCGAATACGATCTCGACGTGTTCAACATCGTCGCCGTGTCCGACTTCAACATGGGCGCGATGGAGAACAAGGGCCTCAACATCTTCAACGACAAATACGTCCTGGCCAGCCCCGAGACCGCGACCGACATGGACTATGCCCATATCGAGGCGATCATCGCCCACGAGTATTTCCACAACTGGTCCGGCAACCGCGTCACCTGCCGCGACTGGTTCCAGCTCTGCCTGAAAGAGGGCCTGACGGTCTTCCGCGACCAGGAATTCTCGTCCGACGAGCGCTCCCGTTCCGTACACCGCATCGCCGAAGTCAAGACCCTGCGCGCGCGGCAGTTCCTGGAAGACTCGAGTCCCCTGTCCCACCCGGTGCGCCCGACGCAGTATCGCGAGATCAACAACTTCTACACCGCCACCGTCTACGAGAAGGGCGCGGAGATCGTCCGGATGCTCAAGACGATCATCGGCGACGAGGATTTCCGGCGCGGCATGGACCTTTACTTCGAGCGCTGCGACGGCACTGCCGCCACGGTCGAGGATTTTCTCGGCGCCTTCGCCGATGTGACTGGCCGCGACCTGTCTCACTTCGCCCGCTGGTACGAGCAGTCGGGTACGCCGCGGGTGAAGGTGACAGGCCACTACGACCCGGACGCGCAGACATACCGCCTCGATTTCGCGCAGAGCACCCCCCCGACGCCGGGCCAGATCAAGAAGGAGCCCATGGCGATCCCCGTCCTGCTGGCCCTGGTCTCGCGAGACGGCTCACCCATCGCTGGATCCTGCGACCGGGTCGACCCGCGCGGTGTCTTCCTTTTCGACAAGGCGGCCGACAGCATCACGTTTACCGGCGTGGCGTCCCTGCCCGTGCCCTCCCTGTTCCGCGGCTTCTCCGCCCCGGTGAAGGTCTCGCTCGATCTGCCGAGCGAGGAATTGCTCGTTCTGCTGCGGCACGACACGGATGCGTTCAACCGCTGGCAGGCGGCGCAGACGGTCGCGATGCGCCTGCTGGCGGCGCATGCCTCCGGGAAGCCGGTCGTGGATGCCGAGGTTGCCGCTTTCTCCTCGGCACTCTGCTCCTTCATGGACCGGGACGCCCTCGACGATCCCGCCTTCGCTGCCCTCGTGGTGACGCTGCCCAGCGAGGCGGACATCGCGCAGGAGATCGGGCAGGACGTGGATCCCGATGCGATCCACTGCGCGCGAACCGAGATGCGCCGCCGCATCGGGCAGGCCACGATGAAGCACCTGCTCCGCTTCTATGAATCGCTGGCCGCATCCGGCGGCTACAGCCCGGACGCCGCGAGCGCCGGGCGCCGGGCCCTGCGCAATGCCTGCCTCGATCTTATCGCAGCGGCTGATCCGGATACCGGCGCGGCCCTTGCCACGGCGCAGCTCGAAGCCGCCGGCAACATGACCGATCGCCTGGCTTCGCTGAGCGTTCTCACCACCCTGCCCGGCGCGTCGCGCGAAGCGGCCATCGCCGCGTTCGGCGACCGCTATCGCAACGAGCCTCTCGTGCTCGACAAATGGTTCACCCTGCAGGCCGCGATCCCGGAGGACGGAACGCTCGAACGGGTGAAGGCGCTCATGGAGCATCCCGCCTTCTCGATCGCCAATCCCAACCGCGTGCGCGCGCTGATCGGCAGCTTCGCCATGCTGAACCAGGTCCAGTTCAACCGCGCCGACGGTGCAGGCTACAGGTTCCTCGCCTCCATCGTGCTGCGTGCGGACGAGCTCAATCCCCAGCTCGCCGCGCGGCTTCTGACCGCTTTCAGCACGTGGCGCATGATGAACGCGACCCGTCGCGCGCATGCCGAACAGGCCCTGCAATCCATCGCGCAAAAGCCCAACCTTTCCCGCGATGTAGGCGACATCGTGAGCCGTTCCCTCGAAACCGGCCAGTCGAAATAACCTCCTGATTTGAAGAGGTTATCCAGCTATCCTAGATTTCCCCAAGGGAATGCCGGATGGGAAATTTTTTATTAACCTTCGGGTTCTACTAACTAGACAAATCACCCGCTCAAGATTCTATTGTTAGTGATTCGGAGAGATGCGGCACGTCCTCCGATGCAGGACGTAAATGGTTCCGGAGGAAGCATCGCATGGCGGGGGCGGTGACCGCATGCGTACCCGCACGCGCGGGTACGATTCTAGGGGTGACGCGTTCGGACGCGAACCCGACTTATCGGCGGCTCGAACAATATGAGCCCCTGCTGCGGCTGGCCGTTCCGGCTCTCCTCATCCTCTTCCTCATCACCCTGGCCGGCAGCGCGTGGGTGCAGATCCGCGACGGGCGCAAGGACACGCTCTTCGACGCCATCAATGACATCGACATCATCGCCTCCCTCTCGGCGGCGAAACTCGGCCCGGTTCCCGCTCCTTCCGACCGCGCGCAGGCTGCCTTCCTGCTCGAGCGGCTTGCCAAGGACATGCCGCCGAGCGCTCTGACGCAGCGGCGCAGCCTGATGCTGGTCAGCGAGGCCGGAGCCGTTCTGGCCGTCTATCCGCCGGCGGAGAATGCGCCGGCCAAGCTCGCCGATATTCTGGGCGAGGCCCAGCCCCTGATGCTGTTCGCCGACCGCGCCGGCGTGATGACGATCAAGCTTCCCGGCGGCGGCGAAGGCATGGCGACCGTCCGTGCGCTTCATGCCTCCTCCGGCCAGATCGCGCTCGTTCAGCCGATGCCGCACATCCTGTCGGGCTGGTGGACCCGCACCATCGGCCACGTGTCGCTGCTCGGCGCGACCATCGTCGTGCTGCTCGGCATCGGCATCGCCTATGTGATGCAGGCAAACCGCGCCCGCGCCGCCGACGAGGTTTGCGAGAAGGTGCGCGACCGCATCGATTCCGCGCTCAACCGCGGACGCTGCGGCCTGTGGGATTGGGATATCGGCCGCGGGCGGATCTACTGGTCCGATTCCATGTACGAGCTGCTCGGCTACGAGCGCCAGGACGAGTTCCTCTCCTTCGGCGAAGTGAACACCATGATCCATCCCGAGGATCAGGATCTCTTCACGCTTGCCGAGCAGCTGGCCTCCGCCAGCACCTCCCTCGTCGATTACGAATTCCGCATCCGCAGCATCACGGGCGATTGGGTGTGGCTGCGCGCCCGCGCCGAGCTGATGAACGATCCGGATGATGCGGCAAGCCACCTCGTCGGCATCGCGGTGGACGTCACCGAGCAGCGCGGTCTCGAAGAGAAGACGGCCAAGGCCGATGCGCGCCTGCACGACGCCATCGAGGCGATCTCCGAGGCCTTCGTGCTCTGGGACGCCAACAACAACCTCGTGCTGTGCAACTCGAAATTCCAGAAGCTGCATGAGCTTCCCGCCGATACCCAGCTGCAGGGCAAATCCTATTCTGAAGTGATGGCTCTCGGCCGTCCGCCGGAAGTGCAGCACCAATTCCTTCGCCGCGAGCAGCAGGATGTGGGCGCACGCACCTTCGAGGCCCGCCTGCAGGATGGCCGCTGGCTGCAGATCAACGAGCGCCGCACCAAGGACGGCGGCTACGTGTCGGTCGGCACGGACATCACCGCACTCAAGCGCCACGAGCACCGCCTCGTCGAATCCGAGAAGGAGCTCATCGCCACCGTTCTCGATCTCAAGCAGTCGCGCCAGAAGCTCGAGGCGCAGACGCACCAGCTCGCCGACCTCGCCGAGCGCTATCTCGACCAGAAGGCGCAGGCCGAGAGCGCCAACCGCGCCAAATCCGAATTCCTCGCCAACATGAGCCATGAGCTGCGCACACCGCTCAACGCCATCATCGGCTTTGCCGAAGTGATGCAGAGCGGCATCTTCGGCTCGCTGGGCTCCGACAAGTACGAGGAATATTGCTCCGACATCCGTTCGAGCGGCGAATATCTCCTGTCGGTGATCAACGACATTCTCGACATGTCGCGCATCGAAGCCGGCCGCACCTCGCTCACCAAGCAGCCGATGGAAGTGCATGCCTCGATCCAGCGCGCCCTCAAGCTGGTGGGCGAGCAGACGAAGGCGAAGAACCTCTCCGTCACCGTCGACGTGAACCCCGAGGACATCGTGGTGCCGGCAGACGAGCGCGCCCTGCATCAGATCCTCGTCAACCTTCTCCAGAACGCGACCAAGTTCACGAGCGAAGGCGGCTGCATCACGGTGCGCACGCGCCAGGCTGGCAACGCGGTCAACATCTACGTCGAGGACAATGGCATCGGCATTCCCGACCATGCCCTGCACAAGCTCGGCCAGCCCTTCGAGCAGGTGGAGACCGAGTTCTCGAAGAGCTACAAAGGCTCGGGCCTCGGCCTCGCCATCGCCCGCTCGCTCACCGAGCTCCACGGCGGAAGCTTGCGCATCAAGAGCCAGGAAGGCATCGGCACCATCGTCCTCGTCCACTTGCCGCTCACCGAGGCGACCAATGCGGATATCGCGCTCGCGAATGCGGCGGCGTAACGAAACGGCACAGCCGCACATGAAGAAGGCCGGCGGATCCGCCGGCCTTTGTATTCACGATCAGTGTTTCTCTTTCATGCGAGTGGCCGGCTGCCGGCCGCTCGGAGAAAGCTCAATCAAGAGATGATCAGGAAGTCGTGCGCGTTCGGCGCATAGGTCGAAGTGATCGTCGCGAAATGGACCGCGGCTGCCTGACCCGTACCGTCCGGATCGTAGAGCAACTTTCCGGTCGCCCACTCGTAGACGATGCGATGCGAGGCATTGCTGACGCGATCATAGGCGAAGGCCTCCGAAAGCATCACATCCCCGAGCCCCTTATCCCAGCTCGTCGGTATATTTCCGAAGATCGATCGCGAAAGAACGATATAGTCGTCCGCCCCCGAAAAATCGGCGATGATGTCGACATTGCCGCTGCCGAGTCTCGTGTCGAAGACGAACCTGTCACGCCCGTCGCTGCCTGAGAGAGTATCGGCGCCCAAACCTCCGGCAATCGTGTCGTCGCCGGCATCGCCCCAGAACGCATTGGCTCCCGCGTCGCCGACGAGAGTGTCGCTGAAGCGGCTGCCGTCGAGAGCCTCGATCTCGACGAGGGTGTCGCCGAAAGCGCCGCCGGCATAGGCCTTGAATCCGTTGAGATAGACCTGAACCGCGCTCGTGGAATCCCAGTAGCTTACGGTGTCGAAACCGTCGCCGCCGTTCAGATGATCCCTGCCCTCGCCGCCGACGAGCTTATCGTTTCCTGCACCGCCGGCGAGGGTATCGTTCCCAAAAAGGCCGCTCAACAGATCGTCGCCGCTGTCGCCCCAGAAAGTGTTTGCAAGCGCATCGCCCTCGATGATGTCGGCATGGGCCGAGCCGTCGATGACTTCGATGTCGATGAACACGTCGCCTTTCGCATCGCCGGTATTGTCGGCCAGATGGCTCAGATAGACCTGGACACCCGTGGAGGCTCCCCAATAGGTCACGGTGTCTCGACCCGATCCGCCGTTGAGGACATCGCCACCTGCGCCGCCATAGAGCTTGTCGTCACCGCCCCCGCCGAAGATGTAATCCAGGCCGTCGGTTCCGAGAAGAAACTCGAATAAGGCTGTTCCATAGACCTTATTGAAGGCCTTGTACTGATTGGTGTCGGTCCCACCGGCATCCGGATATTCGGTGCCTTGTTCGTGGTTCGCCATTGCACTCTCCTATCGATCCTCGGCCGAGCGCTCAAGGATCGCAGGCGATCACATGCCTCGACCGTCAAGCATCGGATTCATCTCCGGCGCGATGTGGCCACAAGTCCGGGAATCTGCATACTCTCCATTGAGAGAGCTAACGTTATGGAAAATATTGCCTTTCTCTAGTCGTTGTTGAGTTTTGATGATGCCATGTGACTCTGAGTTGATTGATCCAATGCAGCCGCAACGTCATCGATTTCGTACCGGAATGGGGGTTGTCGATGGTGAGCGGTGAATTTGCCAAGTCGTGACGAGGGATGATCCGGGCGCGAGCTCTTGGGCGGCAGCCGACATCCTCCTGGATATCGAATAGAAGCTGCGCCCCTGATGACCTCTTCCGATCTTGCGGACAGCACGCAATAACTCAAAAGCCGGCGCTTTAGACGCCGGCTTTCAACATTGTACTCGGATGTCCGTTGCGTCAGAGCGTGAAGAGCTGGAAGTGGCTAGCGGTGAGCGCCGTGCCGGCCGCCACCTTGGCGAACTGCACCTGCGCCTGACCGCCGACGCCGTCCGCATCGAAGGAGATCGCCCCGCTCGCCTGATCGTAGATGATCCGCTGCGTCGACGTGCTCGCCGACGTGCCCACCTTGAACACGCTCGCCGACAGCGTGCCGTTCACCGGGCTGCCCCAGGCGTCATACGTCACCCGCGCAAAGCCGAACACGCCCGTCTCGAGCGCGATCCTGTCCTCCGCCGCACTGAAGTCGGCGAGCGTGTCCACACCCGCCGTGTTCAACCGCGTGTCGAAGCGGAACACGTCCCGCCCGGCATTCCCGAGCAGCCAGTCATGGCCGCCGCCGCCGGAGATCGTGTCGGCGCCGTCGCCGCCCTCGATGTAGTCGTTGCCATAGGTCCAGGCATCGCCCTCGCCCAAAAGCAGATCGTTGCCGCCCAGGCCATAGAGCGTGTTGGCGCCGCCATCGCCGGTGAGCGTGTCGGCATGGTGCGAGCCCTCCAGGCCCTCGATGCCGTAGAACCGGTCCCCGGCCGCATCGCCCGCCGTGCCGAAGCCCGCCGCAAGACTTGCCACCACACCCGAGGACGCGCCCCAATAGACCGCATGGTCGCGGCCCTCGCCGCCGACAAGCTGGTCGGCCCCGCCGCGGCCTTCGAGCCGGTCGTCGCCGCCGCCGCCATGGAAATCGTCCGAGCCAGCCGTGCCATAGAACTGGTCGGCATGAGAGGAGCCGATCAGGCCCTCGATCGATGCATACGCGTCGCCATAGGCCTCGCCGGTGTTGCGCAGCGTGTTCATCAAGTCGACCAGCACGCCGGAGGTCGCATCGGCATAGACGGCGAAGTCGTAACCTGCCCCGCCGTCGAGCAGATCCGCCCCCTCGCCGCCGGAAAGCTGATCCTCACCGTCGCCGCCCGAGAGGCTATCCGCACCGCCGAAGCCCTTCAGCGCATCGTGGCCAGCATCGCCCCAGAAGATATTGGCGACAGCATTGCCTTCGAGCTTGTCGTTGAAGGTCGAGCCGTCGATCACCTCGATGCCGGCATAGGAATCGCCGGCCGCATCGCCGGTGTTGAGCGCAGTGTTGTACAGATAGACGCCGACGCCCACAACCGCGCCGTAATAGCTCGCCGTGTCGCGGCCGTTACCGCCGTCGAGCCGGTCGGCACCTGAGCCGCCCTCGAGCTTGTCGTCGCCATCACCGCCGGAAAGGGTGTCGGCACCGGCACCGCCGTTCATGCGGTCACTACCGTTGTCACCCCAGAAGATATTGGCGTCGCTGTCGCCTTCCAGCACGTCGTCAAACCGCGTGCCGTCGATCACCTCGATGTTGACATACACGTCACCCTTCGCCGCGCCGAGGTTCTTCGACGTGTCCCAAAGATAGACTTGCACCCCGGTCAGGCGATTGGAATAGGTGACCGTATCAAAGTCAGCGCCACCGTTCAGCACATCGGCATACGCTCCACTGTAGAGCCGATCATTGCCCAAACCACCCAACAGAGTATTTTCACCGTCGCCGCCGTCGAGCACATCCGCGCCGTCATTGCCTTCAAGCTTATTGCTCAAGCCGTTGCCAATAATTATGTCTGCAAACGTCGAACCGATCACGCCCTCGATCAACGTGTAGCGATCGCCGAACGCCTCACCCGTATTCTGCGAAGCATCCGCCAGGTTGACAGTCACGCTGCCCATCGCGTCGGCATAGGTGACTTGATCATAACCTGATCCGCCGTCGAGAACGTCGGCTCCAAGGCTGCCGCGCAGCACGTCGTCGCCATTGAAGCCCATCAGCACGTCGTCACCGAGCAGCCCGATCAGGGTGTTATTTCCGGCATTCCCCATCAGGTGGTCCGCATAGAGCGAGCCGACGATGCCCTCCACCGCCTTGTAATCATCACCCTGTGCCTCGCCCGTATTCTGTGACGGGTCCAGCAGGCTTACCTTCAAGCCACGGGTGGAATGCTCATAGCTGACAAGATCAAAGCCGGTACCACCATCGAGATGATCCGCTCCCGCGCCGCCGATCAGAGTGTCGTGGTCGGACCCGCCGAGAAGAATGTCGTTGTCGGCCTGACCTTTGAGGGAATCGGCTCCACTGCCGCCGGAAACGAGGCCCGCCGCGTAGATGACATCGTTAGATGCAGTGCCGACTGTCATCGCCAACCGATGCTGCTCATCTCCGATCGTGACCTCGGTCACGCCCATCTTGGGAGCATCGCCGCCCTTGTCGTTCGTGAACTGCTCCCATGTATCCTTGATCGTATCATTCAGCCAATCAACCGCCCGTTCGGCTCCGCTAGGCGGAGGATTGGTCCGGCCGCTAAGATCCGATTCAATCCGGGTGCTGGATCTGTGTGTTGTGACCCCGCCTACAGGGTGGGTCACCGTCCTGATTTCTTCGACTTCGGTAACGGATCCTGAACTAAACCAATTATCCGTTGTTGTTGATGTACGCCGAATGTCTACCGTAGAACCATGTTCCAAGTGCTCGACCGAGTGAAAACTCCTGTCACTGGCGTCATAATGACTTCTGTATACTAGATCTCCATTCTGATTATATCTTTCTAGGTCTTTTGAATCATTATCATAGCGGGTTTCGACGTTTCCCCCCTCATAATGAAAATCAACGGTCCTTATCGAATCCAATCCGCGGGTGATTTGAATCCAATGTCCGTCGTCTTTATCACGAAAAAGACGGTCCGATGTTCCATCGGTTCGCCGGATGTCTGCGCTGATGAGCCTGCCCCGGTCATCATTCACAAAGGTCGCCCTTGAATGCTGATCCTTCAGCTCTGTTGTTGTCTCCCTTGAGTCGACATCGTAAACGACAAATTGTTCGCTCTTGTCCGGAAATGTAGTGTGACATGTCCAGCCATCCGGCGATTTCACCGCTACTGTTTTCGCTCCATTGCTATAAGTCGTCGTGGTCGTAATGATGTTGAGAGTGCTGCTATTGCCATAGGTTTCGGTAGTCGTAACGCTGGATACGACCCTCGCAGTGACGGGAAGCGGATCCTGCCCATCGCCCGCCCCCCCACCATTCGGATTTGGCGACGTATTGCCTGGGATATTCCCTGAGGCGGAACCGCCAACGGTCACGGACGTGCCGACCTGGCTGGCCGTTCCAGGGGTCACGACGGTGCCGCCGTTGCCGATGTAGCAAAAGGAAATGGCTTTGCCTTTGGATTCCCACCAATCAAGCCAGGCCTTCAGCGATTCCATTGCCATGTCACTGCCCCCAATCTGTTCGGCTTACGACCGACGTTTGGGGCATTCGAAGCAAATTTTCCGGGGACCGATAACTCTCGCGACAGAGAGGTCTTTAGGATTTTTTAATACCTAAGCGCCTCATAAGCATACGAAAAGTTTTACGTTCCCATAGGAATCGCAACTCACGATTATTATTGCCGGAGCGGCATGCGGATGTGGGCGTCAGGCTTAAACTGTACGATCCCGTTGCATCAAAATGGCGCTGACCTTGCGATACATCTCCTGGAGATACTCCAGCAGCACCTTCGCGCTCGGCAGTCCCGCCACCGTCGCGAGCCGCTTGAGGATCACGGGCAGGACGGTCGCTGCATCGAACTTGCCTTCGATGGTCAGGCGCTGCCATTGGAAGATGTCGTTGAAGAGACGATGCGCGTCGATGAGTGTCCTTGCGTCATCAGCAGAGAGCAGGCCTGCGACTTGCGCTTCCGCGAAGGTGGCTTCCGTCGAGAGGCCTGCGAGCGTCCGATGCCGGTGGGCATGAGCCAGCACCAGCCCTTGCGCCAAAAAGTCGAGATCGGTGAGGCCGCCGCGGGCGAGCTTCATGTCCCAGGGATCGTCGTCCCCCTTTTCCTGCGCGATCAGCTCGCGCATGGCGCGCACGTCCTTGAACACTTTTTTCCGATCGCGTTTGGCGGTGAGGATGTCCTTGATCGCGTGGGAAACTTCTGCACCGAATGCCTCGTCGCCCGCAAGCACGCGCGCGCGGGTGAGCGCCATGTGCTCCCAGAGTTCGGCCTCGTTCTTCTGGTAGTTGAGGAAGCCCTTGAACTGCGAAGCGACCGGACCCTTGCCGCCCTGCGGGCGCAGACGCAGATCGACCTCGTAGAGCAGGCCGCGGCGTGTCGGCACCGTGAGCGCCGAGACGAGGCGCTGTGTCAGGCGTGTGTAATAGACGACCGCGTCGAGGCCGCGCGAACCGTTGCTCTCGCGCGCATTCTCGTCGAAATCGTAGATCACCACGAGATCGAGATCGGAGCCTGCGGTCAGCTCGCGGCTGCCGAGACGGCCGAGTCCGAGGATCGCGATCTTCGCGCCCGGCACAGCGCCGTGCTCGGCTTCGAAGGCGCGACGAACTTCCTCGAACGATGTGCGAATGACGGCGCGTGCGATGGCGGCATAGGCTTCGCCGGCCTGCGCGGGCGAGAGCACGGCGGAGAGCAGCCGCGCGCCGGTGACGAAGCGCATCTGCCGCGCCGCATCGCGGACGCGATCGAGAAAATCCTCGAAATCGCGCGGTGGGCCGATGAGCTGCCGCACCTGGCTCTCGATGGTTTCATCATCGGTGGTGGGGGTTCCGAACGCGGGATCGATGAGCGCATCGAGCACGTGCGGCGATTGCGCCACCGTATCGGCGAGGCGCGGCGCAGTGCCCAATAGATCGGCGAAGAGAAGCCGCAGGCGGTCATGCGATTGCAGGATGGTGAGCAGTTCGACCGCGGCCGGCATGCGGCCGAAGGCGCGGTCGAGCGCCGCAAGAGCGCCATCCGGATCGGCGGTGCCGCCGAGGGCCGAGAGCAGCGCCGGCGTGAGTTCGGTGAGCACCTCGCGGGCGCGGGCGCTCTGGATCGCGGGACGGCGGCCGAAATGCCAGCCGCGCACGGTCTCGGCGACGCGTTCCGGCTCGTGAAAGCCGAGGCGCTGGAGCGTTGCGAGCGTCTCGGGATCATCCGTGGTGCCGGTGAAGACGAGGCTTCCGACATCGGTGGCGAGCTCGGGCCCTTCCTCGAAGAGCAGCGCGTAGTGACCCTGCACGATCTTCGCCTGATCGGTGAGGGCCTTCGCGAAGGCTTTCACCGTCGGATAGCCGCAGAACCTGGCGAAGCGCTTCAGCTGCTCGTCTTCGGCCGGCAGGCGCTGAGTCTGCTCGTCCGCCACCATCTGCAGGCGGTGCTCGATGGTACGCAGAAAGCGATACGCCTCGGAGAGTTCGTCGCGCGCCTTCGCCGTGATCCAGCCTTCGTCATGAAGGGCCTTCAGCATGTCGAGCGTACGCCGTCCGCGCAGGGCGGGACGGCGGCCACCGAAGACGAGCTGCTGCGTCTGCACAAAAAACTCGATCTCGCGAATGCCGCCGCGTCCGAGCTTGATGTCGTGTCCGGCGACCGCGATCTGGTCGTGCCCGCGCACCGCATGGATCTGCCGCTTCATGGCATGCACGTCGGCGATGGAGGCGAAGTCGAAATACTTGCGCCAGATGAAGGGGCGCAGCTCGTTCAGGAAGGTCTCGCCAAGCTTGAGATCGCCGGCGACGGGGCGTGCCTTGATGAGCGCCGCGCGTTCCCAGTTCTGGCCGACGGTCTCGTAATAGACGTAAGCGGAGGCGAGCGACACGGCGGTCGGCGTCGAGCCGGGATCGGGACGCAGGCGGTAATCGACGCGATGCACATAGCCGTCGGCGGTGCGCTCCTGCAGGAGCTTGGCGAGCTGCTGCGCGAGGCGCGTATAGATCGTCGCCGCCTCGGATGGATCGCGCAGCACTTTGGTTTCCGGATCGAAGAAAATGACGAGGTCGATATCGCTCGAGTAGTTGAGTTCCCCTGCCCCGTGCTTGCCGAGCGCGAGCACGGTGAAACCGGAACCGTCGCCCGGCTTATCCGGATCCTGCAGATTGACCCGGCCGAGATCGGCCATCTCGGTGAGGGCGAGATTGACGCCGCCGGCAACGGAAGCATCCGCGAAATCGGAGAGAGCCTGCGTGACCTGTTCCGTGCTCCAGAGGCCGCCGATATCGGCAAGAGCGACAAGCAGCGCATGGGCGTTGCGGTTCTGCCGAAAGGCTCGCACGGCCTCGTTGCGCGTCATCGCGCCGGAGCGCAGCTCGCGGAAGAGATCGGCCTGGTTCTCGACGATGGCGCGATGCGCCTCCTCCGGTGCCGTGAACGCAAGTCTCGCCATGCGAGCAGGATCGTTGACGATAAGCTGCCAGAGAAAGGGCGAATGATCGGAAACGCCGAGCAGAAGATCGCGGAACTTGCCGTCGTCAATATGCGCCAGGAGGGCCGCGGCCTCCGGCTCGTCGCGGACGCGGTCTATGAAATCCTTCAGCTGCGCCTTCGCGCGCTTCTGATCGGCCACGAGCGGCGCCTTGGTCAGGCGGCTGAGGAGGGAGGTCTTCGAATCCGGCACGGAGCGTCTCTCGGTCTTCCTGCGACGGCCCCGAGTGTTCACGCCGCGACGCCGGAGGCAACCGAAAAATGGGTAGTGGCTCAGTTTAGCCCCACCGCGTCATTCCGGGGCCGCGCAGCGGAGCCCGGAACCTATAACCACCGAAGGTTCAGGAGAGCGCGAAACCCTTGCCGCCTCTTTCTGCATCCTCAGCGGTTATAGGTTCCGGGCTCGCCTGCGGCGCCCCGGAATGACGGGGCAGAGGCAGGCTGAGTCACGACCGAAAAATGCCATTACGATCTCATCCCGAGAGGGGATGTCGCATGAGCCCGTTCCTCAAGACTCACGCAGCCGTCTGCAAAGGCTGCTGCGGGAGCTCGATGGCCTTCAGAGGCAGGGCGAGGACGACGCGCAATCCTGGCCCGTTGTCCTCCAGCCGAAGCGTGCCGCCATGAAGCCGGGCAACGGCGGCGGCGAGGCTCAGGCCCAGACCGAATCCGGGCCGGGAGCGCGCCGTTTCCAGGCGGACGAAGCGCTCCAGCACCCGCGACCGCTCGCCCTCGGGAATACCCGGCCCGCGATCCGCCACGACGATCTGCACCTCTCCGTCGGTCCGATGGGCCGAAACGCTTACCGTCTTGGCGGGGGTCTCGGCGGACGCGCCGTATTTCAGCGCGTTGTCGAGCAGGTTCGCCATGGCCTGCCCCAGAAGCTCTCGGCTGCCGTGGATCGGCAGGCCGTCCTCGACGGAGACCTCGAGCGACACGCCGGCGTCTTCGGCGAGCGCATCGTAGAGTTCGGCGACGTCGCGCACCGCCTCGGCCACGTCGAAATCGGACAGGCCTTCGCGCGCATTGCCGGCCTCCAGCCGCGCGATCATGAGCAGTGCGTTGAAGATGCGGATGAGGTTGTCGCTTTCCTCGATGGTGGCTTCGAGCGCGGATTTGAGTTCGTCGGGCGTGCTCGCCGTGCGCAGGGCCTCGTCGGCCTTGTTGCGCAGGCGCGTCAGGGGCGTCTTGAGATCGTGGGCGATGTTGTCGGACACCTCCTGCATGCCGCGCATCAATTCGCCGATGCGGTCGAGCATGTCGTTGAGGTTCTGCGCGAGGCGGTCGAGCTCGTCGCCGGTCCCGGCGATTCTCAGCCGCCCTCCGAGATCGCCCGTCATGATGTGGCGGGTGATCTCGGTCATGTCGTCGACGCGCTTCAGCACGCGTCGCGTGATGAACCAGCCGCCGACGCAGCCGAGCACGACGATGAAGAGCAGCGAATAGCCGAAAGCGCGGTAGATCACCTCCTGCAGGCGCCGGCGCTCCTCGATGTCGCGTCCGACGAGAAGCCTGAAGCCGCCGGGGAGAAGATAGACGCGCACGATGGCCACGTCCGGCCGCGTCTCGGTCTCGTCGGTGCGGTTGTAGAGCGTCTCAAACTGGCCGGTCTGGCCGATGACGCCGGGAGGCAGCGCGCCGATATTGCCGGCGACCCGCTCTCCTGCTTCGGTGGTGACGAGATAGAGCATGGCGCCCGGCGCACGGGAGCGGCGCTCGACGATGTTCACGAGGCGCCGCAATCCGCCGAACCGGTATTGCTCGGACAGGCTGTTGATCTCGGTCTCGATGGTGGAAATGAACTGATCGGTCAGAAGCCGCTGGGCATTCCAGGCGACGTAGCCGAGCCCAACGAAAGCGAAGATGGTGAAGATCAGCAGATAGGCGAAGGACAGCTTGAAGGCAGTCGTGCGGAAGAGCTTGCCGAGCGCGGTCATCATGGCACGCTCACTCCTCGTCCCCCTCGGCGCCCACGCGCACCATGTAGCCGGCGCCGCGGATGGTGTGGATGAGCGGCTTGTCGAAGCCCTTGTCGATCTTGGCGCGCAGCCGCGAAACATGGACGTCGATCACGTTGGTCTGAGGGTCGAAATGATAGTCCCACACATGCTCCAGCAGCATGGTGCGGGTCACCACCTGGTTGGCGTTCTTCATGAGATATTCGAGCAGACGGAACTCGCGCGGCTGCAGCACGATCTCGTGGCCGGATCGAGTGACCCGGTGCGACAGGCGGTCGAGTTCGAGATCGGCGATGCGGTAGAGGGTGGGCTCGGAATTCGGCGCGGCGGCGCGGCGGCGCGAGAGAACCTCGACGCGGGCGAGAAGCTCGGAGAAGGCGTAAGGTTTGGGGAGATAATCGTCGCCGCCCGCGCGCAGGCCCTTCACCCGGTCGTCGACCTGGCCGAGGGCGGAGAGGATCAGCACGGGCGTCTCGACCTTCTGCTCGCGTAAGGAACGGATCAGGGATAGGCCATCGAGCTTGGGCAGCATGCGGTCGACCACGAGCACGTCGTAGTCGCCGGCCTCGGCCATGGCGTAGCCATCGAGGCCGTCGGCGGCGTGGTCCGCCACATAGCCCGCTTCGCGAAACGCCTTGACGAGGTAGGAGGCTGCCTCCCGGTCGTCCTCGATGATGAGAATCCGCATGAGCCTGCACACATGAAAAAAGCCCGCCGGCGATCCGGCCCTGGAGGGGAGAGGCCGAACCGCCGTGGGCAGAAGACACCAGGAGTTGGGGGCAATCAACAGGAAAGCCTGGCGTCTATGCAGTTATCGGAAGGGTTTATGCGCCCTTCGGCTGGCTCCCGACCTCGAGGGTCACGGTCCGCTCCTTGCCCTCGCGCCACAGGGTGAGCGACACGGACTTGCCCGGAGCGATGTTGGCGACCTTGCGGGAAAGGTCCTTGGCCTCCTTGATCGGCTGGCCGTCGGCGGCGATGATCGTGTCGCCCGTCCGGACACCGGCCTTGGCGGCGGGGCTGTCCTTCATGGCTTCCGCGACGAGCACGCCCTTCGGCTCCTTCAGGCCGATGGCCTCGGCGATCTCCTTGGTCACGGGCTGCATCTGCACGCCGATGTAACCGCGGGTCACCGTGCCCTTATCCTTCAGGGAAGCCACAACGCTCTCGACCGTGCTCGCCGGGATGGCAAACGCAATACCCACATTGCCGCCCGACGGCGAGAAGATCGCGGTGTTCACGCCCACGACCTCACCGGAGAGGTTGAAGGTCGGGCCGCCCGAGTTGCCCTTGTTCACCGAAGCGTCGATCTGGATATAGTCGTCATACGGACCGCTGCCGATGTCGCGGTGCTGGGCCGAGACGATGCCGGCGGTGACCGTGCCGCCGAGACCGAAGGGATTGCCGATCGCCATCACCCAGTCGCCGATCCGGGCCTTCTGGCTGGCGAGGCGAACGTAGGGAAAGTCCTTGCCCTCGACCTTCAGCAGGGCGAGATCGGTCTTCGCGTCGGTGCCGATGACCTTCGCGTCGAGGGTCTTGCCGTCATCCATGGTGATCTGCACCTCGGAGGCGTTGTCGACCACGTGGTTGTTGGTCACCACATAGCCGTCGTCCGAGACGAAGAAGCCGGAGCCGAGAGCCTGGCCGAACTGACGCGGACGCTCCTGGCGCGGGCCGCGGTCGCCGCGGCCGGGCATCTGGTCACGGAACTGGCGGAAGAAGCGCTCCATCGGGTGGCCCGGGGGCAGATCGGGCATCGAGAACTGCTGGCCGTCCTCGTCATCGTCGCGGTCGGCGACGTTCTGCACCTTGACCTTCACGGCGACGACCGCAGGCTTCACCTGGTCGATCACGTCCGCGAAGGAGGGAACGTTCTGCACCGGCTGCGACATGGAGCGCAGCTCGGCATGGGCGGGGCTGGGCGCAACCAGACCGCTCTCGACGGCGCCGCCCGCAATCAGGGCGGCCACGGCCGCGGCGCCGAGCCATTTGGCGGTGCGCTTGCGGGGTGAAGTGGAAACGTTGTCCGACATGGTTTGTCTCTCTCCTGAAGAACCTTGGGAAGAACCGTCGCCGGTTCGTCATGAGAGCAAGATGGGACTTGGCGCCTTACGGTACCCTCACCCGAAGATGAATTGTTTGTAAGGTTTCAAGGCAGCCGGCTGCGCCTGCCTTATCTGCTCCGGCGCGAGGAGATCCGGGTCTTTTTGCCCTTGGCGGTTTTCGCCTTGACGGCCTTTGGCGACGCGGGCTTCGGCTTTCTCGTCGCAGCACCGGCAACGCGGCGCGGTTCCTTGACGGGAGAGAGAGCGGCCGTTGCGCGCGTTGCATCCGTCGCATCGTCGAGCACCCGCTTCGGCGGCGCTGGATGGGCGTTTTGCGCCACGACGGAGCGTTCAAGGCATTGGCTCACATAAGCCGCGCGCCGTTCGACGATGCGCCGGTAGCCGTCGACCTCGACCTTTCTCTTCGGGACGATGCGTGATCTTGCCTCCGCACGGCAGGCCTCGCGCTTGGCGACGAGGTTTTCGCCCGTTTGCGCAGCGACAGGAAGCGTGAGGAGGAGCAGGCAGAATGCAGAGGCCGCAGCTTTCACGACCATGCCTTTCGGGGGGAAATTCAGGAGAGATGGAAGGGCGATATCAGTCGCGCTTAAGCTTGGCACCGCGACAAAATCGCATGTCCCCACAAAGACAATGCGACGGTTAATCGCGAGGAATTAGAGCCTATAAATGCAGTTTTTTCCTGCGGTCGTCGAAATCAAACCTGATCGCGCTTGAGCAATTCCGCCAGCTTCTTCTCCTCGTCCGCATCGAGCGCTGCGGCGGCGCTTTGCGGACGGCGGCGCAGGGCGGCATAGGCGCCGATGCCGCCGAGGATCAGGACGAAAGCGGGCGTCAGCCAGAGCAACAGCGTATGCGCGCCGAAGGTGGGCTTGAGCAGCACGAACTCGCCGTAGCGCTGAACGAGGAAGGTATGAACCTGCTCATCCGTGTCGCCGGCGACGAGGCGCTCTCGCACCAGGATCCGCAGGTCCTTGGCGAGCTGCGCATCGGAATCGTCGATGGACTGGTTCTGGCATACGAGGCAGCGCAAGCCTGCCGAGATCTCGCGGGCGCGCTTCTCGAGCGTCTGGTCCTTCAGCACCTCGTCGGGCTGGACGGCGAAGGCGGAGCCGCCGAGCACGAGCGCGGCGACGAGAGCGAGCACGAAGCGCATCGTCTACTCCGCCGGCACCGCTGACGGCGGCACGGCCTTCGCGCGCGCCGGCGCAGCGATGCGCAGCCGCCGGTCGGTCAGGGAGAGTCCGCCGCCCGCCGCCATCACGAGCGAGCCGATCCAGATCAGCAGAACGAGGGGCTTGTAATAGAGCCGCATGCCGATCGATCCGTCCGCCTGCACTTCGCCGATGCTCGCATAGACCTGGCCGAGGCCGACGGTCATGATCCCCGCCTCCGTCGTCGGCATGCCGCGGGTCACGTAGAGCCGCTTCATGGTCTCGATGGTGCCGAGTTCGCGGCCGGAGCCGAAGACCGTCAGGATCGCGACATCGTCCCGGTAATTGGCCTCGACGCGCGGGATGACCCGCTCGAGACGAACCTCGTAATCGCCCGCCTTCAGGCGTTCGCCGGGCCGTACGCTGCCGATGGTTTCCACGCCCCATGCGGTGGCGGCGATGCCGATGACCGTGAGACCGACGCCCGCATGCGCAATGGCGGCTCCCCAGGTCGAGCGCGGCAGCCCTCGCGCCTTGCGCCAAGCGACCGAAAGCGGCGCGCCCCTGGACCAGGAGCGCGTGACGATCTCGTTGAGGGATCCGAGAACGAGATAGATTCCGAGGCCGATGCCGAGCGGCGCCGCCACCGGCCCGCCATGCTGGAACGCCAGCATCGCAAGGGTCGCCAGGATCGCGATGCCGAACACGGCATAGAGGCGCTGCGCCGTACCGAGGAAGTTGCCGCGCTTCCAGGCGAGCGTCTGCCCGAGCGGCAGCAGCAGCAGGAGCGGAACGATCAGCGGCAGGAAGGTGAAGTTGAAGAACGGCGCGCCGACGGAGATCTTCTCGCCCGTCAGCACTTCCAGCGCCAGCGGATAGAGCGTGCCGATGAACACGGTGGCGCAGGCGGTGGCGAGGAAGAGATTGTTCAGAACGAGCGCGCCCTCGCGCGAGACCGGCGCGAACAGGCCGCCCTGCTTGAGCATCGGCGCGCGCCAGGCAAACAGCGTGAGCGAGCCGCCGATGAAGAGGATGAGGATGCCGAGAATGAAGGTACCGCGCTCAGGGTCCACCGCGAAGGAATGCACCGAGGTGAGCACGCCCGAGCGCACGAGGAAGGTGCCCAGCAGCGAGAGCGAGAAAGTGAGAATGGCGAGCAGGATCGTCCAGACCTTCAGCGCATCGCGCTTCTCCATCACGACGGTCGAGTGCACGAGCGCGGTGCCGGCGAGCCACGGCATGAGCGAGGCGTTCTCGACCGGATCCCAGAACCACCAGCCGCCCCAGCCGAGTTCGTAATAGGCCCAGTAGGAGCCCATGGCGATGCCGAGGGTCAGGAAGGCCCAGGCGCCGAGCGTCCACGGGCGCACGATCCGCGCCCAGACCGCGTCGATGCGCCCGTCGATCAGCGCCGCGCAGGCGAAGGCGAAGGAGATCGAGAAACCGACATAGCCGATGTAGAGAAGCGGCGGGTGGATCGCGAGGCCGGGATCCTGCAGCAGCGGATTGAGATCCTGCCCCTCCATCGGCGCCGGGAGGACGCGCGTGAAAGGATTGGAGGTGGTGAGGATGAAAAGCAGGAAGGCGATGGTGATGGCGGCCTGCACGGCGAGCGTGTTCGCCTGCAGCCGCATGGGAACGCTGTCGCGGGCCAGCGCCACCACGCCGCCGAACAGGGCGAGGATCAGCACCCACAGCAGCATGGAACCCTCATGGTTCCCCCAGACGCCGGAGATCTTGTAGATCAGCGGTTTCGCCGAATGCGAGTTCTGGACGACGTTGAGAACCGAGAAGTCGGAATTGAGATAGGCGAAAGTCAGCGCCACGAACGAGAAGGCGATGCAGGCGAGCACGGCGAGCGCGCCTGCCGGCGCAACGGCCATCAGCACCGGGTCGTTTGCGCGCGCGCCCCAGAGCGGCACGATGAACTGGATCAGCGACAGGCCCAGTGCAAGCGCGAGTGCGAAATGTCCGGCCTCGACCAACACGAGAGCTCTCCCTTGCTGCCTGCGTTTCTTTACTGCGTCTTGGGCGCGGCGTTGGCCTCGCCCATCCAGTGACCCTGCTTCTTCAACGTATCCGCCACCTCGCGGGGCATGTAGTTCTCGTCGTGCTTGGCGAGCACGGAATCGGCGCGGAAGACGCGCGGGCTCTCGAGCACGCCCTCGGCCACGATCCCCTGCCCTTCGCGGAAGAGATCGGGCAGCAGACCCTTGTAGCTCACCTGGATCGCGGCCTGCGCGTCCATCACCTCGAAGGTGATCTGCTGGTCGGAGCCGCGCTGGACGGAGCCCTCCTTCACGAGCCCGCCGAGGCGGATGCGGGTGCCGGGCTGCACGTTCTTGGCCTGGATGTCCGCCGGCGAGTTGAAGAACACGATCGTGTCGTTCATCGCGTAGAGTACGAGCCCAAGCGCGACCGCCAGGACACATCCTGCGACACCGATCAGGCTCAGGCGGCGTTGCTTTCTCGTCATGGCTGCGCGTCGGTCAGTTTCAGTTCCTGCGCCATCGTATCGATGGTTTTCAATGCCGCAGCATCCTGCGCCAAGGCCGCCCTGGCGCGATGGGCTGCGGCGACCGCTTTATCACGCTGGCCGAGAACCGCATAGGAGCGCATCAGTCGCGCCCATTCCTCGGCGCTGCCGCCCTGGGCTTCCAGGCGGCTCGCGAGACCGGCCACCATGCCGGCGATCGCCTCCGGCCCGATCCCGGTCGTCGCGCCCTGCCCTGCTTCGGCAGGCGGCGCACCGAGCGCGACGAGCTCCTGTTTCACGGCATCGACCCAGGGCGCATCGGCAGGGGACGAGGCCAGAAGTTCCGTATAGGCAGCCTTCGCCTTCTCGACCTGTCCGTCCTGGATGGCGGCACGGGCAAGATAGAAACGCGCCTTCGGGGAGCCTGGATCGAGCTTGACCGCCTGCTCGAAGGCCCCTTGGGCCTCCGCCGAGACAAGCCCGTCCTTGGTCATCACCAGCACTTCGCCGTAATTCGCGAAACGGTTCGCATCCGGTTCCTGATAGCGGATCGCGGCCTCGAGGGCCTTCACGGCATCGTCGATCCGGCCCATGCGCAGATAGACCGGGGCGATGACTTCCCAGCCACGCCCGTCCTGCGGGTTCTTCGCGAGATGTGTCTCGATCTGCGCCACGGCCGTCATGAGATCGATATTGTCCGCCTGTTGCGCGGGCGCAGCCGGGCTCGGCAATTGCGGAGAGCCGTAGATCTCGTAGGTGGCGAGCGCGAGAATCGGGATGATCGACAGGACAAGGGTCGAGGCAGCGCGCCGGCGGCGCAGGGCGGGTTCGCCGACGGCGGCAAATCCTTCGCCGCGCCCGCCCGTCGACCGCAGGAGGCGCCGGCCGGCCTCGGCCTTGGCGGCCTCGGCCTCGCTCGGCATCAGCACGCCGCGCTCGCGGTCGCGCTCGATCTCGGCAACCTGCTCCCGATAGAACTGCGTATCCGGATCTGTCTGCGCCGCGACGGCGCGATGGCGCGACAGCGGCCAAAGCACCGCCATCACGGCTGCCGCCGTCATTGCCAGGAGGATGAACCAGATCACCATAAAATCCTAAATATCGCGTCCCACCGTGAAGCACGACGGTGGCACGGTGTCACGCGTAAACATCCTTAGAGCATCGGACCCAAACGTGGATTCCACTTTTGGGATCGATCCCGATGCTCCTTATTTTTGGCTGGCGCATCGTTCGGCGCGGACCCAGCGGGCCACGCCAGTGAAAACCGGGTCCACTTTTCGCTGACGCGGCCCTCTGGGTCCGCACGATGCGCTAGGGCGCGCCCCTGTCCCCGGGGAGTTCGAGGATGGCCCGCAGGCCGCCCATGGGGGAGGCGTCGAGCCGCAGGGAGCCGCGATAGAGCGCGGCGAGATCGCTGACGATGGAGAGCCCCAAGCCCGAACCGGGCTTCGTCTCGTCGAGGCGGCGGCCGCGCTTGAGCACTTCCTTTCGCGCCTCTTCCGGCAGGCCCGGGCCATCATCGTCGATGAGCAGGCGGAAGCGCGAGCGGTCATCCTCGCGGACGATCTCGACATCCACCACCACCTTGCGGGCGGCCCATTTGGCGGCATTGTCGATGAGATTGCCGGCCATCTCCTCGAGGTCCTGCCTCTCGCCGCGGAAGCGCAGATCCGGCGGGATCGCGAGCTCGACCGCGAGATCCTTGTCGCGATAGATCTTGGCAAAGGTGCGGGCGAGCCCTGCAATGACGGGCTCCGCCTCGGTGAGCGTCCCGAGCGTTCCCGCAAGCGCCGCGACGCGCGCCCGGTCGAGATAGTAGTTCACCTGATCGCGCATGGTGGTCGCCTGCTCGCGGACCCGGTTGGCGACCTCCTCCGGCGCGTTCTCGGCCTCGTTCATGATGATGCTGAGCGGCGTCTTGAGGGCATGGGCGAGATTGCCCACCTGCGTGCGGGCGCGCTCCAGGATCTCGCGGTTGGTGTCGAGCAGAAGGTTGAGCTCGCTCGCGAGAGGCGAGATGTCGCGCGGATATTCGCCGGCGATCCGCTCCGCCTCGCCGCGGCGGATGGCGCCGAGCGCGCTGCGCAGGTTGGCGAGCGGACGCAGGCCGAAACGGATCTGCAACAGTGTCGTGAAGCCGAGCGCCATGCCGAGCAGCGCGAAGGTGACGGTGAGTGCGAAAATGAAATCTCTCACGGCCACGTCGATCTCGTCGGCGGGGCCGGCGACGCGGATGATGTAACGTCCGTCCTCGCCGAGATCGATGTCGCGCTCGATGATGCGCAGGGAGCGGTCGTCAGGCGCCTTGCCGTAGCCGCGGCGGATCTGGCCGAAGCGGTCGTCGCCGGAGGAGAGATTCGGCAGCTGCCCGCCAAACAGCGACTTCGAGGATCGGATCTCGCCGAGCGCCGCATTGGGCCGCGCCACCTGCCAGTACCATCCCGACAGCGGCAGCTCGAATCGCGGATCGCCGATGGGGCCGAGATCGCGGTCGGGATCGCCCGGACCGACGAGATTGGACGCGAGCGTGTTGGCATAGACGAGGAGGCGCTGATCGAAGGCGCGCTCCGTGTTGTCGCGGTAGAGCGTCGAGAGGATGAGCCCCGCGATCAGCAGGATCACGAAGCTCCAGAAGACGGAGGAGACAGCCAGTCGGACCGCGATGGGCCGGCTGGCGAAACGGCGCACGAACGAGCCGAGGCCGCTCACGTCTTGGTCTGACCCGCGTCGAGGAGATATCCCAATCCCCGAACGGTCTGGATGATGTCGACGCCGAGCTTCTTGCGCAGGCGGCCGATGAACACCTCGATGGTGTTCGAATCCCGGTCGAAATCCTGGTCGTAGAGATGCTCGGTCAATTCACCCCGCGACACGATGCGGCCAGTGTGATGCATGAGGTAGGACAGAAGCCGGTACTCGTGCGATGTGAGCTTCACGGGATTGCCGTCCACCGAGACCCGGCCGGAGCGCGTGTCGAGCTTCACCGGGCCGCAGGCGATCTCGCTCGTGGCATGGCCGGTCGAGCGGCGCAGGAGGGCGCGCACGCGGGCGAGGAGCTCTTCCATGTGGAAAGGCTTCGTTACGTAATCGTCCGCACCCGCATCGAAGCCCTGGACCTTGTCGCTCCAGCGGTCGCGCGCAGTGAGGATGATGACCGGCGTCTTGTGTCCCTCGCGGCGCCAGGCGGTCAGCACGGAGACGCCGTCCACCTTCGGCAGGCCCAGGTCGAGGATGATGGCGTCATAGGGCTCGGTTTCGCCGAGGAACTGTCCCTCCTCGCCGTCCATGGCCGTATCCACCGCGTAGCCGGCCTGTTCGAGGGCCGTCACGATCTGCTTATTGAGGGTTCTGTCATCCTCGACAACGAGTAGGCGCACGGTTCGAGCTTTCCTTACTGGACCGACTTCACACGGCCGGAGGAGCCGTCGATCATCACCTGTACGATGCGACCGTCCTTTTGCAGGACCATGATCACATAGACAAGGGCATCGCTATTGCGGCACAGGCTGGCCCTGACGACATCGGCGCCGGGAACCTGCCGCCGCGCCGTCATGACGGCAGCGGCCGGGGCGACGACGCCTTTCGCAGCCACCGTTTCCTGCATTTCGCGGGGCGGCAGGCAATTCTTGAGGGCCGCCGACGCGCTCTGCGCCTGCGCCGCACCCATCATTCCCAAGAGCCCCAGGAGCCCTATCACCAGCCAAACCAGACGCATGAAAAAACCATGCCTTTGCCGCAATGAACGAATTCTGAATGCCGTCCCGGAACGGAAGCGCTCCAACCCTCTGAAAATGCTTCTAATTCAGAATCTGTTTCGTGGCCAGGATTCTGAACACGGTCGAGGCGATGAAACTGCCTGCGGCAAGGAGCTGAACGACGGCTTCCTCGACGGCGCCCGTGGTCAGCGCGGAACCGTCGAAGCCGAAGAGGCCGAGGACCAGGGCGGCAAGCCCGATCAGGTTGGCCCAGACGGTGCGGCTCGCGAGAATTGTCTTGGTATCCAGCATGGGAAATATCCTTCAGTCGATGGATGACAGGGATGCGAGCCGGAGAGCCTCCCGCTCGGTGACGAAAACACGCCTCTCCCAACCGCGTCCGAAGACGGGCCAGGCGGCAAGGTGGCGGAGAAAGCGAAGTCGCATGCGCGTCAGGCGGGCTATCGTCTGCGGCTCATCGGCCTCTCGAGCGGCGGCGAGCGTTACCGGCCCGACGATGCCGTCGGCTTCGATGCCGAGCACGGCCTGCAGCATTCTCACGGCCCGCAGCGGGCCGGAATGAACCGCGAGATCGAAGACGGTGAGAGCGAGCGCCGGCGGCAGCTCCTCCGCACGCAGGGCATCCCAATAAAGACGCCTGTGGATGGCGACAGCCTCCCCGCGGGTCAGCCTGCGGACGTCGTCGAGGGAGACGGGATGTCCCCTCGCCCGTTCGAGGGTTGCGCGAGTGATGCCGAAATTGGTCGCTCCGCCCAGATCGCTCGCATGCTGCACGAAGCCGCCCTCATGCTCCAGCACGAGGTTCACGGCCTGTTCGAATGACGGCGTAAAAGGCCTCATGTGCGATCCTCACGGTTCCGCCTGCAGGGCGATGAAGGCCTGGCTGCCGAGATGAAGATATCCCACGGCTCCGGCGACGCCGGTGAACGATGTTCCAGCCTGAAACCTCAAAACCAGGCCGGAGGCGCCGGGCGAGGTCAAAGTCGTCACCGTCAATGCGCCGGAGAGCGAAGACCAGTTCGCCGCGCTGTTGTTGTAAAAGCCGACCTGGTTGCCGGTCGGCGAGTTGTTCAACCAAGTGAAACCGCTGGTGACGAGCACCGGATCGGCTCTCATAGGCACCGGAAGGGTGACCGGAAGGTCGATTATGTTGCTTGCCGAGCGCTGCCCTAGCGTCAGAAGGACCGCTGTCGTCCCGCCGCTGACGGGCAGCCGCTGGAAGGTGCGCCGGCAGCGGAACTCCTCGATCTCGATCGGCGTCCCCGCCCAGACGGTCGCGTGGGATCCGAGCTCCAGCTTCAGGCGCCTGAACAGACATGTTTCGGCGGAATGCAGGCGCACCAGAACGTTGCCGGTCTCGGAAGCATCGAGCGTCACGCTCGCCGCGCGTCGGCCGGAGCCGGCCGGGATCGTCGCAGCCTTCGTGCCGATGAGAACCGACAGGGGTGCGGACGGATTCTCCACGGACAGGGTCAGCGGAGCGCCGGCGAAACTCGCCATCCCGAGCTCCGCCGCGGCATGGGCGACATCGACGACCTGCTCGACGGCACCGGAGAGGCTCATCGTGCCGTCGGTCGCACGGCCGAGCGAGCAGCCGACGGGCCCTGCGCGCCAGCGGTCGAAGCCGTAGCTGCCCGCCGCGAGAGCGCCGCCTGCGAACCGGCGCTGGTTCACGACGAACCCTGCATTCACGAGAAGGTTTGGCCGCGGCACATCGGCAACGCCGCAGGGAAAGGACACGACACCGCTGGCGCGATCGATGCGGAGCGCATCGCGCCATTCGCTGCCATCGGGCGAAACGCGGATGGCGAAATCGTCGCTGCCGATCAGCCCGGTCTCCGCACGGCCGCTGAAGCCGCGCTGGTAGAGCTGCGAGAGCACATCCGCCTCGGTGGATTTGTTGAGCACGAAGCGCAGATCGCCGGTCCCGCCCTCTGCCTCCGGCAATGCCGCGAACAGGGCCGCATTGAGTTTTGCCGAAAAACGGTTCATGCCGTCGGCAATCGTGCCGAGGCCGAGCCGCTGCAGGTTGTGGATCTCCTCCGGCAGGGCGCCGGAGACCTCCCATTCCGCACCATCGAAAAGGACGAGCAGATCCTCGGCTTCGACATAGGCGAGCCATCCGGCACGCGGCGTGAGAAAGCGCCAGGCGCCGAGATCGAACAGCGCAATGTCGCCCGCCCGGCCGACGAAGGCGCCCGTTGCCCCGGGACCGACGAGATAGCGGTCGCCTTCAGCGGGCGAAGCCGGCGGCGCATTGCGGCCGCGCTCCTTCACGGCAAGCTGCACGAGGGCATCGAGGGATGCGAGCGCTTCGTTGTGGGTGACATGCTTTTGCGCCTGCGCCGCAGCGATGAGCGGCAGGGCGAGATGGGGTGTCGACGGCATCGGAAGATTCTCTCCGGAAAGGACATGCAAAATCGGTGGCGACAACACCCTCACGTCATCACCTCCCCGGCCATGACGTGGTGATTGTCAGCGGACGGGAACGGTAACGAGCCGCTCGAAGCCGCGCCCGGCAACGGCGCTCATCTGCACGACGCGCAGGGCGAGCGCGGATTGCGGCGCGCCGAAATCGGCAATTTCCTGCGCATTGGGATAAAGGACCGACGGCTGCACGCTTGCGAGCGTCCTGCGCACGGCGCCGGCATCGAGAATGTCGATCTCGTAGCGCTCCGCGTCTTCGGCAAGCGGGACATCGATCGCGTCCCACCCGTCGCCGTCGCGACGCGTGCGGCGCATCCATGCGATGCGGATCCCAGATGCTTCGCGCCTTGCCGTGACCTGCACGGGAGCGAAGGGCCGGAGCGTCTCACGCGGCACGATCGCGACGATTTCGGTCACGGACGCATCCGCATGGTCGCGGCCCGAAGGGCCGATCCGGTAGCGCCAGGTCTGGCCGAGATCCTGCAGGTTCGCGGTAAGAGGAGCAACCGCTTCGTCCAGCTTCACGATCAGCGATCCCGCCGGAACCGTGCGCGCGGCCTCGGCTTCGGAACCGGCAAGGCCGCGCAGGAAATGCGAGAGACGATAGCTGCGCTCGCCGATCAGCTCGGCCCGCGCGGCGGACAGGATTTCCCAGCGACCGCCGGCACCCTGCAGCGCGAACATGTTTCTCCCCGAAAGTGCCGCTTCGTCGTCGACGGAGCTGAGCGCGCCGGAAGACAACGCGACATCGAGAACCGCGTGCGGATCCCAGCGCCAGAGCGGTCCCGGCATGAGCGCCGACGTCGTCCGCCCGACCAATGCAGGCAGGTCGAGGATGCGATAGGGCGCATAGCTCGCGCCATTGCCGGAGCGCCAGATCGTCACGGCACCGGGCCAGGGATCAGCAGCCACCGCGATATATTGCAGGGCGGCCGGCTCGCCGAAGGCCACCGGCAGATCGAGCACGATCGCCAGCGGCTTGCCGGGGACCGGCGGGGGGCGCCTCGCCGGACGCGGGATCGCGGAGCCCGGCCGCTCGAACACGGCGGGCTCGACCGCACGCGTGCTGAGCTTGCGCGTCGGCCCGTCAGTGATGCGCGTGATGCGGTGCAGCTTCTCGCCCGCGTCTGTCGGCACCGCGATGATGTCGCCCGGTTCGAGATCGATGCGCCGCGGCGACAATTCGAACTCGGCGCCTTCGCGGCCGGCCCAGAGATCCTGCAGCCATGTATCCGCCAGGCGCTGCGCCTCGGCGCGCCGGGTGACGACGGCGCTGTCCGCCCTTGCCTCCCGCCGGCTCGCACCGGACAGGCGCCGCGAGGCCACCGCCGCGCGGCGGTAATCCGTATCGCTCTCGGTGAAGCCGACCTCCACCTGCTGCGGCAGCTCGGTCTCCTGCGCGCGGGTGAGCTTGAGCGAAGGCTCCTTGTCGCCGAGCACGAGATCGTCCTTTGCCAGCTGCACCACGGCGCGTCCGCCGCGCCCCTGCCATGCGATGCCGCCGCCACGTGCGACCGCATCGATGCCGAACAGGCGCAGCAGCGGCTCCAATGCGCCGCGCACCGACATCGGCCTGTCGATCACATAGCCGTCGACGAAACCGTCGGCGGGAATGGGGCCGGGATCGGCGAAACCGTAATCGCGCAGGATGCGCGCGATCAGCCGGTCGAGGGTCGCGCCCTCGATGCGCCCCGTGATCCAGTGGCCGGTCTCCCAATTGACGCTGTCCGACCAGACGATGTCGAAATCGGGAAAGGCCGGAAAGGGCCGCGCATCCCAGGCCCAGATGAAGACATTGTCCGGGTCCACCATGCGCCCGTTATAGGAGGTCGATGCCGGATTGTACTCTGCCGAAAATCCGCGCTGGGCCGGATCGAAGCGCGAAAGGATCGCTTCCAGGCCGCGCGCCTGGATGAGATCGTCGCGCACGCCGCGGGAGAATGGCGGATAGGCCGATTCCGATGATTTCGGATCGGGAAAGACGTTCGGTCCGTTGGGGCCCTTGTCGACGGCGGGAATGCCGATCTCGGTCAGCCAGATCGGCTTCGACTGCGCACGCCAGGAGGTCGCGCCGATCTCGACGCCGTCCACGCGCTCGATGTGCCGGTTCGACCACCAGGAGACGAGATCCTTCTGCCGGAAGACCCACGGCTTGCCATAGGCGCCGTCCGCGATCGGCCGGCGCGTCTGCGCGTTGCGCTCGGTCGCGTTGGCATAGTACCAGTCGAAGGCCTCGCCGCTGCCGAGCCGCGCGCGCAGATAATCGACGTCGTTGATGCTCCGGGCCGCGGCGAGATCCGCATGGTTCGGAGAATCGCGCCAATCCGAGATCGGCGGATAATAATCGATCCCGACCGCATCGATATCGTCATCGGCAAAGAGCGAATCGAGGGGAAAGCGTACCTCGCTGCCGCCGTCGAGAACATGCGCGCCGTATTCCGTCCAGTCGGCGGCGTAGACGATCTTGGTCGACGCGCGCAGGATGTCGCGCACCTCCGCGGCCAGTGCTCTCAGCCGCGCAACCGCCGGATAGACACCGGATGCGGAGCGCACGCGCGTGAGGCCGAGGAGTTCGCTGCCGAGAATGAAGCCTTGAACGCCGCCGGCCTCCTCCGCGAGACCAGCATAATGCAGCACCATGCGGTTGAAGCCGGCGCTGCGCGTGAACCAGCGCTCGACCTGCGTTGCCGCCGCTGCCGTGCCGTCGGGAGACCCCGCCCTGCCCGGTGCCGGATCGCAGGTGATGCGCCCGCGCCAGGGATAGGGTGGTTGGCCCGTTCCGCCGTAAGGGTCCGGCAGGGAGTTGCCGGAGGGAACGTCCATCATCACGAAGGGATAGAGCACGACGTCGAGATCGCGCTGCTTCAGATCCTTGATCAGGCGGATGACGGATTCGTCGGAGGGCGTGCCGCCATAGGCGGGAGAGCCGTCGGCAAGGGATACTGCCTTGGCGCCCGCGCGCGTCATCCCGGCCACGGACCAGGTGGCGTCGTCGGTATTCTTCGTCTTCACGTCGACGCACGGCTCGATGAGGCATGAGCCGGCGCGAAGATCGTCGCCGAACCAGCTCACCACGAGCGACACGCGCTTGAGATTCGGGCACAGAGCCTGCAGCGCATCGAGGGAGGCCGTCACGTCGCTCGCGCGCTGCCATTGATGGCGGTTCTCGGGCCGCGTCTTGCCGAGATCGAGCAGCTGCATTACCGGCTTGGTGTCGTAGCCGAACTCGCTCGCGCCCGGGATGAGGCACACGGCGCGCACCATGCGGTTGAGCCCGTCGACGGGACGGATCACCTCGAAGGAGAATTGTGGCACGCGGTTGCCGAAATCGGCGAGCGGCAAGCGCTCGAACACCACATAGGCGAGCCCACGATAGGCGGGCGCATGTTGCGCGCCCTCCTTCGCCACGATCAGCGGATCGGCGCTTTGCGTCTCGCTGCCCGCATGCAGGCGCATGGTGATGGTGCTGAGATCGAGCTCGCGCCCGTCGGCCCAGACGCGCCGGATGAAGGCGATGCGTCCTTCACACAGGCCCACTGCCAGATTGGCGAAATAGGAATAGGTGGTGGTGACGGTCTTCGGCCCGCCGCCCATGCCCTTGCCGCCCTGGTTGGAGCGATCCGTGCTCGCATTTACCGCCTCCTCCAGCCGCGTCGCCCAGATGAGCTGGCCGCCGATGCGGGCACGGCCGTAGACGCGCGGGATCGGCGCGCCCTCCGTGGAGGTGAGCCCGTCGATATCCTTCAGGCGCGGGCCTTCCACATGCTTCGTGGTGTCGCCGGCAAAAAGCGCGTTGTCGATGGCCGCACCCGCGAGCGCACCGAGAGCGCGGCCCGCCATGGCACCGACCGGCCCGCCGATCATGCCGCCGACGACGGAACCGACTGTTTGCAGAACGATGGTGGCCATCAGGGTTTGTCCGGAAAACGAAAGGCGTGGGAAAGATGACGCCGCCACCAGGGACGGAACGCGACTTCCGCGACGGCTGCGCCGTCATGGGCGTGGATCATGGTGTCGGACGAGGTCGCGATGGCGCAGTGCTTGGCGGGCATCGTCTCGCGCCAGCGGAAGAGCAGCACGTCGCCGGGCTGGAAATGCGCCGGCTCGATCTCGACGAGATGTTTTTGCGCGGCGGCAACGAGCGTGTCGGCACCCGCCTCTGCCCAATCCGGCGAGTAAGGCGGCGGCAATTCAGGCTCCGCGCCCATCACGCCGCGCCATATTCCGCGCAGCAGCCCGAGGCAATCGCAGCCGATGCCTTTCAGCGAGGCCTGATGGCGATAAGGCGTGCCGATCCAGGAGCGGGCTTCGGCGATGATGAGATCGGATTGGGGCATGTGAGTAATGCGTGCGGCAGCACCCTCCCCTTGAGGGGGAGGGTCGGCTCGAAGAGCCGGGGTGGGGTGAACGGCGCAGCCGGTGTGTTCAGCCGCATGTTTGATCCGAGACTGATCGGGCCGGGGCGCGCTGCCACCCCACCCCGCTCGCGATGCTCGCGACCCTCCCCCTCAAGGGGAGGGTGAAGGAGCCTCACCTGAAAAAACTTCCGCCATCGAGCCCGGGCTCGCCCTGCTGCGGCATGCGGATGATGAAGTCGTTTCCCGGCATATGCGGGAAACCGCGGAAATTCACCGCATTGCCGAATTTCCTCCGGCAGGTGGCATCGGTCTTATCGCAGCCCGCCGTGACGCGGAACGTGTCGCCGACCTTGATCGCTTGCGGCGCGCGCTGCCACAGATCGAACTCGTCCGTTCCGCTGACCGCGCGATGAACCTTGATCTCGACCGAGATGCCGGCATTGTCGCCGCTGAGCCAGGTGAGTTTGCCGGCATTGCACCACCCGTCCGAAAAGCCGATTCCGGAAGCGGCGATGGTGAGCGCACCGTCTGTGTTCGTCACCGTGCCCGTATCGGAATAGCTCGACGAGGCAAGGTTGATGCCGCAACGCTCGTCACCGAGATCGGCCGAGCAGGTGGCGCGGAAGAGCCGCCCGCGCTCCTCGTCGAAGCGATGCATGAGCCCGCGCACCTCCGCGACGAAGCTGCCATCCGCGCGCCTGATCTCGCCGATGGAGCCGATGTCGAGCAGAATGCGCTCCTCCACGTTGCTCCAGTTCACGAGCCAGGTTTCCACGCTCGCATCGTCGTAGAGGCCCGAGGCGATGTCGTCCTCGGTGATGCCCGCGGAGACGAGCGCGCCGGCAACCTCGCCGCCGCCGACGGCGAACCCGAGCTCGACGCTCGCCTCCGCTGCCTCGAGGCCCGAGCGCGCCGCGTAGAGGGTGCCGCTGATGACGAGATCGCGGTCGTGATCGGTGAAGCCGAAGGTGACGCCATCACGCCGGATCAGCCTCCAGCAATGGCAAAGCGTCGTCGTTCCCTCCGCGAGATGAGCGGCGAGGTTTTGGGGAATGGTGCGCATGAGTGGACTCGAAACGTGCTGGTGATGTCCGCAAGCTGACCCTCCACGTCATCCCCGGACTTGATCCGGGGACCCACGCCTTTGCACCGCTGTGGATCGCAAGACGTGGGTGGCCGGGACAAGCCCGGCCATGACGTGAGAGGGCGGCGTTAGGGATGACGCGAGAACGTCAAGGAACGATTTCGATCAGCGGGATCTGCGGGATGCCGCCGGCGTCGAAGGTGGAGAGGTCGATGTCGAGCTCGTCCGTGTCGAAGCGGACCGGCACGTCGAAGGTGAAGCCCGCGGTGATGATGCTGCCTGCAGGCGGTGCGACGGCGAAGGTCACGAGGCCGGTTGCGGGGTCGCAGTTGAACTGTGTGCCCACTGCCTGCTCGATGCCGTTGACGGCAACGCGCACCGTGCCGCCTACAGGCTTGGCGATGGGTCGGCTGTAAGGCGCGAAGGACGAGCCGTAGCTCTTCACGAGCAAAAAATTCCGCTCCACGCCGTTGCCGGTGCCGATGCGCTGGTCGAGCGGCGTCGGCTCCCGCGAGGGCGGGCCGGAGCGCCAATCGGTGCGGTCGCGGAAGCGGAAGCCGTAGAGCCTGCCTCGCCGCTCTTCGAAGAAGGCGATGACGCCGTGCAGCGCATCCAGCGTGCGGATGCCGAGGCCCGCATCGTAGCGGCGACGCGAACCGGCCCAGCGGCTGTTGCGATGCTCGCGGCCGGAAGCGAGCGTGACGATATCGGTCCGCCGCACCGGCCCGCCCCGGCTGCCGAGGCTGACATCGAGCGGAAAGCGGACCTCGTGGAAATCGGAGGCCATGATGGATCCATGTTCTTGAAACGAAAGAATGGGGGTGGCGTTGACCCCGAAGCGGCCCCCATCAAGGAGACGGCAGGCAATGAGCAATGCTCCCAACGACCTCGCGGAAGACTTTCCCGACAAGCGCGACCGGATTCACCAGCTCAAGACCAGCGACAACCGCTTCGCGCGGCTCTACGACGAGTACAACGAGCTGAACCGCACCATCCACCGGGTCGAGACGCGGGTCGAGCCTCAGACCGACGAGGCCGAGGAAGAGCTCAAGCGTCGCCGCCTGCAGATCAAGGACGAGATCATGGCGATGCTCGACCGCGTCGGTTGAGCGAAACGTCCTAAAAACACCTAGGACCTGATCCTGAGAGGCTGGCTCATAAATCACTCACCTCATCCTGAGGAGCAGCGCAGCTGCGTCTCGAAGGAGGATCCAGTGATCTCTGGAAACGCCCTCGTCCTTCGAGACACCGCCTGCGGCGGCCCTCAGGATGAGGGCTTAGGGGGCAAAATTCTTTTCGAGCCAGCCTCTCAGGATGAGGTTGTGGTTCGTTATCGGTGCAGCTCTTACATCCCACGCTGGCCGCGTGCCACGGCCCTCGCCAAGGCGGCGGAAACCTGCGCCTCGGATCTACGGAAACTGTCCGCATCCGGCGTGGTGACGTTGACGGTCACCGAGACCGGCCGTCCTCCCCCCCCGGTGCGAACTCCGAGCCGCCCGTCCGGCCCGCGCGCCAGCGGCATCACCGCCTCGGCGCCCTGCTCGCCCATGAGGCCGAGCCCGCGCCCGAGCGGAAAATAGGTCGGCGCGCCGACAACTCCGCCCTTGGCGAACGGCATCAGCATGCCGCGCGAGACCGCGCCTCCTTTCGCGAGTGCGGGTCCGCCGGCGCCGAAGAGCGAGCCGAGGATCGAGCCCAAGCCCTTGACGAGACCGCCCATGAGGCCGCCGCCGTCGAGCGGCAGCGATCCCTGGAGAGATCCCGTCATCATCCCCTTCACGCTCTGGCTCAAGGCGAGCTGAAGCGGCGCCATGGCCAGGCGCAACCCCGTTTCCACAAGAGACTGGCGCACGGATTTTAGAACGTTATCAAATTTCTTGCCTTCCGCGACATTCTTCGCGAAAGCAATGGACAGGGATTCGCCGAACTTTTCGGAGAGGGCTGTGAGGATGTTGAGCTGGCGTTTCCGGTCTTCTATCTCTTCGTCGCCGACTTTGGCGGCAGGCTTTGTTGGGTCAGCCAAGATTTCCACTCCATCAATGAGGTTGATTCTCGCTATTCTCTTAGTGGCTCTACAATCTGCCTGCGTCAGCACTCCTCCGACCACGATGATATTTAAAAAGCCCGGACTGAGCTCGACCGAGTGGAGCCGCATTGAAAAAGAATGCGCCTACGAAGCAGGGAAGGCGACAGCTTCGGCCGATCCTACGCCGGCCGCCACCTATACACGGAGACAGATCTACATCATGTGCGCCGAATTGAAGGGCGCGACATTCGTCGGGAGAGTGACAATGTCGGACGAACAGTGGGAGCGTCTTTCGATCCCATGCCGCAAGGAAGCAAACGACGCAGTCGCTAAACGACCACCCTCCCGCGAGCGGGACGTGTCGAAGGAAGATCTGGAAGTTGAATGTCTCCGGCGCAACGGGGTGACCTTCAGTCAACATCTTTATCCTTGATTCTTTCGCCATCCGGAAACGCTTCCATCAACCGCCTGAGATCGCTGCTCAGCGCAGGCTCCATCCTTCGCCCGCCCGGCAATCCCTCCCAGGCCGCGATCAGCTCGCGCGGGGTCGCGCGCCAGAAGGTCTCAGGACTCCACCGCAGGATGCTCAAGGCCAGCGTCAACGCATCGTCCCAGGGGAACGCGTGAGGTTCGTGTTCGGACCGCGCATCGCCCGGCTCCGGACGATGCGCTAGAGAGGGTTCGGCGTTCCATCGCCTCCACCGAACGTCGTGACGAGAAGGTCCGCGAGCGCCGCCCCCACGGGCTCGATGCCGTCATGCAGCGGCAGGTTCGCCACCTCCGCATCGCTCATCGCATGACCGCCGCCGCGCAGGGCGACGCCGAGCAGCGTGAGCAGGTCGCGGCTCGACAGGCGCCCCGTGCCGAAGCGCTCGCCGAGCGCCGCGAGATCCTGCACGCCGAATGCGTCTTCGAGTTCCGCAAGCGCGCCGAGGGTGAGGCAGAGCGTGTAGCGCACCTCGCCGAGCTGCAGCGCCACCTCGCCGCGTCGTCTGTTGGGCATATGTTTTTCTTTCCGATTGAAGAAATCCCTTTCCGTCATGGCCGGACTTGATCCGGCCACCCACGTCTTCGGAACAACTGCGCTGCAAAAGACGTGGATCCCCGGGACAAGCCCGGGGATGACGGAGGAAAGGGATTTAGGCGACAGGGTTAGCGCCTCGATCACATCGCCACGAACGCGAGCGCGCCTGCCGATTCGAACGCCATCTCGAAAGTGACCTCGCCGGCATGGTCGCCGCGATATTCGAGGCTCGTGATCTGGAACGGGCCTTCGATGCGGCCGAAATCGGGAATGACGATCTGGTAGGTGAGAATGTCGCCATCGAAGAAGACCTGGCGCATGCGCGCGTCGGAAGCCTCGTCCTTGAACACGCCGGAGCCGGCGATCGAGGCGCGACGCACGCCGGTGCCGGCGAGAAGCTCGCGCCAGCGCCCGGCGGATTCAGCGTGGGTGACGTCGACGGTTTCGGCGTTGAACGCGATCTGGCGCGTGCGCAGGCCCGCCACGGTGACGAAGCCGTTGCCGCCCTCGCCGATCCTGATGAGCAGGTCCTTGCCCTTCTGTGCAGGCATGGGATGTCCTTATGATGAGTGGAAAAGATACCCTCTCCACGTCATCACCGGCCTTGTGCCGGTGATCCCGATCGGATCGAGCGCAGCGCCCTTCCAACCGGGATGGCCGGGACAAGCCCGGCCATGACGTGGAGAGATCGTCCCGTCACACCACCTCTGTCACCGCGCGCAAATTCAAGGTGACGCGGGTAAGCTGCGTGTCCTTGTCGCGCGCGGAGGAAAGTGCCGTGACGCGCAGGTTGACGAGGCGATGGCCGTCGAGAGTGAGCGCCGCCTCGTCGAGGATGGCGGCGAAACGTTCCGCGGCGACAAGCGCCGTTCGCGCTCCGCCGCGTTCGGACCACACGACGATGTTGAGGCTCTGCTCGTGGCCGCGGTCGAGGTCGGTCGACCAATCGGTCGCGCTCGCGTCGCCGAAGAGCGCGTATAGCGGCTCGGCGGCACGCGGCGGCTCGTCGTAGAGACGCAAGCTGCCGCCCATCAGCGAACGCAGCTCCGCATCAGTGGATGCCACGTCGAGGATCGCGCGGCGCAGGGCCAGGATCGGGCTCGTCATGCCCGCATCTCCTCGACGAGGCAGACGAGATCGCGCTTCGATCCGTCGGGATCGGCGGCGGCGCGGATGGCGAAGCGGCGCAGGCCCGAGGTCAGGCGCATGGCGCCTGTCACACCCTCGCGATAGCGCAGGGTGATCCGGTGCGTGAGGCTCTGCTCGGGCCGGTCGGCGCGCACGCGCTCCGTGCCGGAGAGCATCTCGATGGCGCCCCAGAGCTGCGGGCCTGGCGCATAGGTGCGGATGATTCCGCCAAACCCGTCGGGCTGATCGAGCGGCAATTCGAGCACGAACCGGCGCGCCCTCGCACCGATGGAAAGTGATTTGGCTTTCATGGCAATATCTATGGAAAGGAGGTCAGTTTCCCATTGTCATTCCGGGGCGAGCGTAGCGAGAGCCCGACCCGAAGGGCCGCGCCAGAGGCGTGGAAATCCATAAACGCGACGTCTCAAGAAAGGGCGATCAGCGTTGCATCTCTTCCTTCACCGATTGTGGCTATGGGTCCCGGGCTCCGCTACGCGGCCCCGGGATGACAGTGGAACAGCGATCGTCAAAGCCGCGCCCGCTGAAACGGCGCGACCAAGGCGAAGGCTTCGGGCGGCAGGATCTGCTCGCCCACCACGTCGCCGCGGTTCTCGAACCAATGGGCGACGAGGATGCGGATCGCGAGCCGCAGGGTCGCGGGCACTGCCTCGGCCATCGTGCCGTAGCCTGCGCGCAACGCGATGGAGATGCCGTTGCGCGCTCGGCCCGGCTGCACCGGATCGAGTATCGCGACGCGCGGCGGATCGCTCGCGAGATCGGTATAGTACGCGCCGGCCGGCAGATCCACCGCCGTTCCGGCGGCATCCGTCACCGCGATGCGCTCCACCGCGATCAGCGGCGAGAGCGGCAGCAGAACCGTGCCGCCGGCGGGCCAGGTGTCGAGCACCACGCGCCATTGCTGCTCGATCAGGATTTTTCGCGAGGCCGCCTCGACGGTCAGGCGCGCCGCCTTGACGAGGCCTCCGATCAGCTCGTCCTGCGTGCCGTCGTCATCGTCGAGGCGAAGATAGGTTTTCATCTCGCCGAGCGTTACGGGCTCGACGGCGGGGCCGGCGATGAATATGGGAATCATCTTGAACGGGAATCCTTCGAAGTGATGAAACGTCTGGTCAGACTCTGTCTTGTTGCTCTCGCCCTCGGCGCGCCTGGGGCGAACGCCATCGTCGGCGGCGGGGAGGACGATGGCCCCCTCGCCCGCTCGAGCGTGATGGTGCTGAGCTCGAACGGCGGCGTCTGCACTGCGGTGGTGCTGGCGAAGGACGTCGTCCTCACCGCCGCCCATTGCGTCACCGGTGCCGCCGAGCACCGGGTGCACTTTCGCGACGAGGCCGGCCAGCCGGAGCTGATCGCGCCAGCCGCCAAGGCCGTGCATCCCGGCTACAACGCCAAGGCCATCGAGACCCGGCAGCGCTCCGTCGATCTCGCCCTGGTGCGCATTCCGGAGGCCCTGCCCGCCCGGTTCGAGCGCGCGACGCTGAGCGCCGCCAAGGTCGCCGAGAACACGCCGGTGACCGTCGGCGGCTACGGGCTCTCCCGCGAGAGCGACGCCAAGACCTCCGGCACCTTCCGCACCGCGTCGCTCACCGCGGTCGAGCCCTACGGCCCGAGCCGCATCCTGCTCTGGGCGGAGGGCTCCGGCACGGCGAGCGCCTGCCAGGGCGATTCCGGCGGGCCGATGGCTTCAGGGGCCGCGGTCGCCGCGATCACGAGCTGGTCTTCGCCGTCGAAGGGCAAAAGCTGCGGAGGCGTGACCCAGGGCATCCTGGTCGGCCCGCAGCGGGAATGGATCGACCGTATCCTGAAGGGCTGGAACCGGACGGCCTCGTGGAGCGGGGGGTAGCGCGTCGTGTTTCCTCAACCATCGAGCAGCGCCGAAGCCGACAATTGGATCCCCTTCCCTCGCTTCGCTCGCCGGGGATGACACCCTCACCGTCATCCCCGGGCTTGTCCCGGGGACCCACGTCTTTGCAACGTCGCGCTTCCAAGACGTGGGTGGCCGCAACAAGTGCGGCCATGACGTGTAGGGTGCCATTCCTGGCGAGTGAGGGATCTATCGCCTCGAATGCGCCACCGCGCCACCATCATGCCTTCGTAGCGCCGTTAGAAATTCATAAGGCATAGGAACTATCCTGACGACTTGGCCTTGCCTAAACGTCCCCGTTATCCCTCACGGCATCGGAATCCCATGCGCGCCCTGCCCGTCCTCGCCCTTGCCGTCTCTACGCTTTTCGCTCAGCCGGCCTCAGCGGTCCTGCAGGGTGCTCCCTCGCGCGACCCGAACGGCTTGCGACGCTCGGTCGTCTCCATCGAGAACTCCCTCGGCGAGCTCTGCTCGGGCGTGATCGTCGGGCCGGACCTGGTGCTCACCGCCGCCCATTGCGTGACGGATCGCGCCGCCTATCGCGTCGGCGCCCTCAACCGGGCCTTCCGGCCGCAGCGTTTCAACGTCGCCGCGCTCGCCATCCATCCCACCTTCGTGCCCGGCACGACGCCGCGCACGCAGCCCGGGATCGATCTCGCCATCGTGAAGCTCGATCGACCGCTGGGGCCGGAATTCCTGCCCCTCGATCCATCCCAGGCGGGCCGGATCGCTGTCGGCGACAACGTGACGATCGCCGGGTTCGGCGTATTGGACGAGCGCGCACGGCGCACGGCGCGCACCCTTCGCCAGACCAACCTGATCTCGCTCGGCCCCATCGAGGTCGCCAACCGGGTGCTGATCGTGGCCGACCGCAACCGGCTCGCGGAGACCACCGGCGCCGGCGCCTGCCGCGGCGATTCCGGCGGGCCGATCCTTGCTGCAACCTCGGCAGGCTACCGGCTTTACGGCATCACCAGCTGGTCGAGCGGGGCTTTGCGCAGCCCGCGCCCCAGCGCCTGCGGGGGCCTCACCGCCGTCACGCCCATCGCCGAGCATCTCGGCTGGATCACGTCGAGCATGCGCAGCCTTGCTTCGGCGAACGGAGCCTGGGCGGGGAATTAGGGGTCGTCGTCCCGTAACCTCCACGTCATGGCCGCACTTGTTGCGGCCACCTACGTCTTTGCACCGCGGCGGTTCCCAAGACGTGGGTCCCCGGGACAAGCCCGGGGATGACGGCGAGAGTGTCATTCCCGGCCGGAGCGCAGCGGAGGGGAAGGGAATCCACGCACACACTCGGTGTTATGGATCCCCTTCCCTCGCTGCGCTCGCCGGGGATGACAGAAAGGGTTACGCCGCGAACTTCAACAGCTTGATCGCCGCGTAATCCTGCACGCCGCCGCCGACGCGCTTGGTGGTGTAGAACAGCACGTAGGGCTTGGCGGAATACGGATCGCGCAGCACGCGCATGCCGGCACGGTCGACGATGAGATAGCCGCGCTTGAAGTCGCCGAAGGCGACGGCACAGGCATTGGCCGCGATGTCCGGCATGTCCTCGGCCTCCACGACCGGGAAGCCCATCAGCGTCGCGGCCTGGCCGAGGCTTGCCGGCGGTGCCCAGAGATACTGGCCGTTGTCGTCCTTGAAGCGACGGATCGCGCTCTGCGTCTTGCGGTTCATGACGAAGGAGGCGTTCTGGCGATAGCCGGCCTTGAGGGTGTAGATCAGGTCGACGAGCACGTCGGAGGGATTATCGGCCGGGAAGGTCGCGCCGCCGGTATTGACCGTGCCGAGCCGGCCCCATTCCCAGATCTCCTCCTCCACCTGATCGACATCGAGAAAGCCCTTCGGCTTGTTGCCGCCGTCGCCCCTGACGAAAGCGGTGCTCTCCTGCTCGGCGAAGGCGGATTCGACCTCCTCGGCGATCCAGCTTTCGATGTCGACCACCGCGTCGTCGAGGAGCGTCTGGGTCGCTGCCGGCATGGCGTAGAGTTCCATGGCCGGGAAGCTCATCTCGGCGAGCGTCGGGCTTGCAGTCTGCGGCCGCGCCGCCGTCTCGCCGACCCAGCCGCTGGCAGGGCCCGTGGTCGAGAAGGCGCGCTTGTACTGGCCGCCGGAAATCACCCGCACGGACGAGATGGCACGGATCGGCGACACGCCGGAGAGGCGACGCAGCACCTCGCGCTCGACGTTGTCGGGCACGAGATAGCCGCCGTCGGGGCCGGAGCCGGCGGAGAGCGCCTTCTCCTCAAGCCGCTTCAGGCCGGCGGCCTCGCCGGTGCGGATATAGGAATGGAACGCCGCCTTGTGCTCTCCTTTGGCAGGATCGCGCTCCGCATCCGTGCCGCGTCCGAGGGGCGGACGCGAGCGCTCCAGGGAAAGCCGGTCGATGCGGCGCTTGGCGTCGTCGAGGGCCGTATCGATGCGGACGAGCTTCTCCTCGTTCACCACGTCGCCGGTGAGCCTCGTCTCGATCTGCGAGAGACGCGTGTCGTTGGTTTCCTTGAAGGCCTCGAAGGCGCGGGCGAAATCCTCGAACGCCGAGGCGACGTCGTCGGATGCGGATTTGGTGTCTAAAATCTGGATCATCACAATCAATCGGTTTGAATAAAGACTTCAACGAAAAAGGCCCGCCGGAGGGCGGGCCCGTTTATTTCCCGGTGAGGGGAATACTTACATGCGCCGTGCCGTGTTGCGCGCCGACCGCGCGACCGTCGGTCCGGTCACCGCACCGACCGCACCGCCGGCGACCGCGCCGACAGGTCCTGCCACCGACCCGACGCCCGCGCCGACCGCAGCGCCGCCGACCCGTTCCTCCGTGGTGGTGCAGGCCGCAGCCGCAAGGCCGAGGAGCGCGACGAAAGCGAGCTTCTTCATGACAATCTCCCTAAACGCGCGGAGACGAGACACCTTCCTCATCGGAAAGGGCCCGCAGCTTTCCGCGTCCATGCGGGCGATTTTCTAACGCGCTCCCACGGACTAGGTTCAGGAAAATAGTCGAACCGCCGCCTTGCGGATGCTGGCGGCGAGCTTGGGCGCTTCCTTCACGCTCTCCACCCGCGCATCGGGCAGCATCGGGAAGGTCACGACGGAGATCTCCCACAGGTCGAGTTTTTCCAGGCGCCGCAGGCCGGTGGGCCGCTCCGCCCTCGCGCGCTCGACCCGGAAGCCGATGGAGAGCCCGTCGACCGCGCCGTCGCGCATCAGCGCGTGAATCTCCCGCGCGCGCTCCACGGCGAGGTTGAGCTTGCCGCGCACGCGCAGTCCCCGCCGGTCCTCCTCGATGAGGATCCAGCGCCCGATGGGCTGCGCCGGATCGTGCTGCCAGAGCAGGCGCACGTCGCGCACGCCGCGCTTCTTCAGGCTGTCCACGAAAGCGCCGGGCATCACCACGTCCTTGCCGAGATCGGCGAGGCCGAACAGGCTGGCATAGCCTTCGAAGACACCGTCCGCATCGACCGCGCTCAGAGGCTCGGCGAGGAACTTGCGCTCGTAGATCGTCGCGAGACGCGGTTTCATCGCAAGGCTCCACGCGCTGTTCTCGGCGGTTTCGCATCGAGCTTTTCGAGCTGGCGCACGAAATCGCGGAACACCAGGGCCGCGCGGTGCTGCCCCTCCCGCGCGACCTTCGGCCGGCGTGGGGTGTGGGGCGTGGAACGGATCATGGGGAATCTCCGGAATGGCGGCGGTTGAAGAGGGACAGCTCGCGCACGAACGCATCGAACCGGCGGTTGGCCGCGAACAGGTCGCGCAGGGTCATGGCAAGCAAGGTGGACGCCCCGCTCGCCCAGACGAACAGGGCGAGATGGGCAAGATCCCCGCGCCGGATGACGGCCTCGGTGATCTGATCGAACATGTTCATGATTTGTTCTCGCGAAAGAACTCCGTTGAGTGTTGTTGAGAAGCGTGTCGGCTTCCCTGAAGGCTATGCGCGAGGGCTGCGCAGGCACCCCAATCCCGTCGTCATCCCGGACGAAGGGCAGCGAAGATCCGGGATCGTGCACAGGATGAGGCGCTGGAACCCTCTCCCCCCTTGTGGGGGAGAGTTGGAGAGGGGGGTGCTGGCGCCTGACCTTCATAGGCCTTCGCTCACACCCCCTCCCTAGCCCTCCCCCACAAGGAGGGAGGGGACATCCGCGCCACACTCGTCCAACGATCCCGGATCTCGCTTCGCTCGTCCGGGACGACACCCTCTCACGTCATGGCGCCTCCCTCCTGCGTCATGGCCACACTTGTTGCGGCCACCCACGTCTTGGCAGCGCTGCGGTTCCCAAGACGTGGGTCCCCGGACCAAGTCCGGGGATGACGGCGGCGGGTGGCATGACGTGGGAGGGTGGTTCCTTTCCGGCCTACGGCCACCGGGGATCACACCCTCACGTCATGGCCGGCCTTGTGCCGGCCATCCCGATCAGAAAGGCGCTGCGCTTCACCGTATCGGGATCACCGGCACGGGTCCCCGGATCAAGTCCGGGGAGGTGACGACGTGGTGGGGTGGATCGTGCGAGCCATCGCTCCTACCGGCGCGTTCCCTTCCCGCCCGCAGCGCGCCCGTAGCCCACCGCCTCGCGCTTCTCATCATCCGACAAGAACGCCGCCGCAGACACGCGCAGCCAGAGGCTTTCGCGTTCGTCCGCCAACGCCTCGATGGCGTCGAGATCGGGATCGAGCGTGAGCCTTTCGCCGAAGGCGGGCGCGAGCCAATGGGCCAGCGCCTCCGCAGTGCGCTTCACGAGCGGGATGATCGTCTGGCGGTAGAAGGCGCGGTTCGCTTCGGCGTAATTCGCATGCGTGCTGTCGCCGGGCAGGCCGAGCAGCAGCGGCGGCACGCCGAAGGCGAGCGCGATTTCGCGCGCGGCGGCGGCCTTGGCCTCGACGAAGTCCATGTCCTTCGGCGAGAGCGAGAGCGGCCGCCAGTCGAGGCCACCCTCGAGGAGGAGCGGACGGCCGGCATTGGCAGCGCCCTGATAATTCGCTTCGAGTTCGACTTTCAGCCGGTCGAACTGCGCATCGGTGAGGCTTGCGCCGCCGACGACGAGCGCGCCGGAGGGACGCGCGGCGTTGTCGAGCAGCGCCTTGTTCCATGCGCCGGCCGCGTTGTGGATGTCGAGTGCGGTCGCCGCCGCTTCCATCGGCGAAAGGCCGTAATGATCGTCGGCCGGATGGAAGAGCGTCAGATGAAGGATCGGCGCCGACGGTTCGTCCTCGCGGATCGCGAAGCGCACGGTCTGCGTGCCGACCGCATATTCATAAGCCGCGGGCCAGCCGTCGGCATCGGGCACGACGCGCATGCGGTCGGGGCGCAGCGCATGGAGTTCATGCGGCACGCCGTCGATGCTCACCGCCTCCACATAGGCGTTGCCCGACACCATGAGATGGCCGTAGAGGCTCTCGAGAAAACGCTGCCCGCCCTCGCGCGCATTCGGCCTGGCGAGAAGCGCGAGAAGCGCGTGCTCGGACAGCTCCCGGCCTTCGGCCTTGAGCACGAGCGGCAGCGCCGCCGCAGCCTCGCTCACCAGCCGAACGGCGCGGTGCACGACGGCATTCTTCTGAAAACCTTCGCGGGAGAGTGCCGCATAATCGCGCGGCGTCCACACGGCGCGCCCGGCGATGTAAAGCGCGATCGCGCTCTGCGTACGCGAGGCCTTGGCTTCAGGCGGCACCTGCAGCCAGCGGGTCAATCGGTTGAGCATGAAGAGACTCCTGCCCTTTCGGGCATGAGGGGTTTGAGAGAGTGGAGTGATGACACCTCCCACGTCATGGCCGCACTTGTTGCGGCCACCCACGCCTTGGGAACCGCAGCGCCACAAAGACGTGGATCCCCGGAACAAGTCCGGGGATGACGACGGAGAGGATGACACTTTCTGCAATCGCAAACAGCAGAGCTGCCTCGCGCCGATTCAGATTGGCGACAACTTCCGCAGGCGGTGATGAAGATCGAGGCAGTTTCGGCCGTTTCGTCATTGGGACGTCACATGCCTTAGGGTAATCTCTAGGTGTTGCGGGGGCATACCCGACGACATTCACGCGCCAGCCGAGCTGGTTCTACCCCTCGGCTGGCGCGACCATTCAGTTTCTCGGGCTCTGTCGTCCTTTCCTATGGGGACGGCATGAGGCAGTTGGCGGGGCGGATCGGCACGGATGGACTGCCATCCGCCCCAGCCCTGCAGCGGAAACGCCCTCACCTCACGCAATTTTTCAAGCATTTGCCGAACGCGGTCGTCGTCATCCCTCTTTCGCGCCGCGTTGACCCGAAAGGCTCACCCCATGAGGAGCGTTGAGGATCCGCGGCGAAGGCATAGCTTCATTGGACGTGGCTCCATTTCTTGCCCCTACGGGAGTCACGGCGCCCCGGCCGGAGACGTGCGTGAACACTCCCTTCGGCTGGGGCGTTCTTATGCCAGGATCATGTCAGCCCAGGCCGGTCTAAGAGCCTGGCACTCCACAAGCCCTCATCCCGAGGAGGTCACGAAGTGGCCGTCTCGAAGGACGAGGGCGTCTCCAGTGCTTTCTGGATCCTCCTTCGACACGCCGCTTCGCGGCTCCTCAGGATGAGGCAGAGTGTAGACGAGCCTGTCCTTTCAGATTTTCGATCACCCGCCTAAAGCACCCGCACCCGCGGCTCGCGTTTCTCGCGCAGCATCAGCTCGGTGAGTGCCCAGACGAGCGCATCCATGCGGTCCGGCGAGCGGCCGGACGACAATCCGCCCGGTCCGAAATCGCAGAGCTCATCCTCGAGCTCGGGAAACGCGCCCACATGGCGCACGCGGCTCTGCGCATAGAGCACGGAGACCGGCTCGGCGCGCAGATACTTGCCGCGCGTCGCGCGCACGCTCATCACCGGCACGGCGGGATCGACCTCGCGGATCACGCTACTCGCCATCTCGCCGCCCTGGTTCGTCTCGACGACGAGCGCGTCGGCCTCGAGCCGGCGATAGAGCGCAACGGCTTTTTGCGCCCATTCGGGCGGTTTCAATCCGGATGCGCTCGCATCTTCCAAAACATAGGCGACGCCGCCCTCGTCCATGCCAACCGCGACGATGCCGCAGGCATCCGCGCGCTTCGAGGACGAGGCCGGCGGATCGATTGCGACGACGATGCGCATCAGCGGCGGCGCCGCATCGACGCGGTTGCTTTCGATCATGTCGCGCGTCCAGAGCGCGTCGGGGCGATCCTCGACGATGTCGCCGTCGAGTTCCTGCCGCCCGAGCCGCGTGCCGGCATAGCGGCGCAGCACATTGTCGAGAAAGACCGGCGCCAGGTTTTCCGCATTGTCGGCCGTGCGCATCCGCGAGACCGCAACCTGCGGATCGGCGAGAAGGCGCTTCAGCAGCGGGATCGGCCGCGGTGTCGTGGTCACCATCTGGCGCGGATGAAACCCGAGGCGCAGCCCGAACTGCAGCATGTCCCAGGTCTCCTCCACGTGCTTCCATTTGGCGAGTTCGTCCGCCCATGCGGCCTCGAATTGCGGGCCGCGCAGGGAATCCGGATCTTCAGCCGAGAACACCTGCGCTGTCGCGCCGTTCGGCCATTCGAGCTTGCGCAGGGACGGCGACCAGGCCGGGCGCTCGCGCCGGTCATGAATGGCGAGGATGCCGGCCGGCCCCTCGATCATCACGTTGCGGGCGTCAGAGAAAGTCTCGCCGACGAGCGCGATGCGCCGCGACGAGCCTTGCGCGAAGTCGGGATCGCCGAGCGCGATTCCGCGCACCCATTCGGCGCCGGCGCGGGTCTTGCCCGCGCCGCGTCCGCCGAGCATGAGCCAGATCGTCCAGGGTTCGTGCACGCGGGCGAGGCCCGGCAGGCGCTGCTCGGGCCGGCAGCGCACGGGCCAGTGTCGAACCATCCGGTCGAGATCGTCCTCAGACCAGGAGGCCGTCGCGTCCGCGAGCCTCCTCCTCCGCGATAACCCGGTCAAGATAGTGAGCAAGTTCGTCGCGCAACTCGTGGATGCTGCGACGGGGTCTGTCGTTGGATTGCTCGTGTTCATCGAGCTGTGAGCCTTCCTTGTCCAGAAGGGCCCGGGCGGCTGCCAGCGTCCTGGCAAGGGAGGCGAGCCTCCGGGCCGTCTTGTCGTGATCCTTGGCGCGCCCTCGCCGCTGCTCGTCCATGAGCGCATCGATCTGCGCCCGCGTCGCCTGCGCCAGAGCGCGCGCCGCGTCGTTCAGGGAAGCCGTCGCGGCCATCGCGAGGCCGGCAACGCCGCCGTGGTCCTTTGCGGCCTTGCTCAGCGCATGCTGCTCCAACACTGCATGACGCGGCGGCCAGCCCCAGCGCTCGCGCATCCGCACGAAGGTGCTCGCGCCGACACCGAGCAGCTGCTGGATGTCCGGCAGATGCTTCTCGGGCGATCGCGCATACCACTCCCACGCCTGCTGCTTCACATCGTCGGAAACTTCGATTCTCTGACGCATGGATACGGCCAATAAAAAACCGCCCAAGCGGGGCTTGAGCGGCGGAGGTTACCGACCGGATGAATGCGGCGGGGGGCTTCATTCACACTTCGTCAGTGTTCACGTTTTGTACTCTAAGAGCGTCGCGCTGTCAAGCCGGATTCGGCCGGCGGGGCGCGAACTTCGAAAAGCCTTACGCGCCAAGGGCTAGGCCGAGACCCGTTCGCCGCCTGTTCCTCCCGATCAGGAAATTATGGATAATGTGACGCGTATCGGGGGCCAAAATCAGAACAGGAGGCCAATGAACAGGAAACCTTTCTTTGGTTCCCCCGCGCGACAATTTCGCGCCTGATTCACCGTAAAACCCTTGAGGCCTCTAGGCTTGGGAGCCGCGAAACGCGAGCTCCACGACCACCATCTCATGATCCGAGACCGGCCTGCCCTCCGCGTCAGCCGCGGGCAGGGTCCGCGGCGCGCTCGCCTCGAGCCCGCGCACGACGATCCAATCGAGCTTGCCGTAAGGCGGGCTGTGCTTGTCCGAAGGACCCGGCGCCTGAGTCGGAACCGCAAGATTCGCGGCGCGCCATTCGAAGCCGGCCGCGCGCAGGTCGGCGAAGAGCGGCTCGTAACGCTCGGGCGAATCGAGAACGAGCTCGCGCTCGTCTTCGCCCCGCGGCAGCGCCTTGGTGTTGACGTCGCCGCCGATGACGCAAGGATCGTTCGGCGCGATGGAATCGAGGCCGCGCAGCAAGGCGGCGATCTGAGCCTGCCGGTCGGCCGGATCGGTCTTGCTTTCGAGATGGGTGCTCACGAGCCAGAGGGGTTTTGGCGCCTCCGCCACGCGGGCGGCGAGCGCCATGCGCCCGCCGATCCGGTGCTGGGCTTGCTTGATGCCGTGAAACCACAGGCCGTTTTCCTCCAGCCGGATTAGGTGCGGCGCTTCCAGTGCCAGCGCGGTCGCGATGCCGTTGCCGTGGAGGCTCGACGCATTGCGCGCACCTTCATGGCGGCGGATCTCCTCCTCGCTGCCGAGATCGAGTTCCACGAACTCGACGCCGTAGAGATAGCCCTGCCCCGTCCCGGCCACGAGGTCGCGCAGGTTGTGCGCATTGCCGGAGCGCGCCATGCCGAGATCGACTTCGCTCAGGAGCGTCGCATGGGCGCCTGTCCGCTCGATCAGCCCTCGCACTGCAGGCCGGTCGCGGAGCCGCTCCGCATTCAGCGCCGCGATCCGCAAGCGTCCCGGCCACGGAAGCCGCGCGGCAGGAGGCATGCCCTCAATGGCGTGGAAGGCCGGCAGGCGTTCCAGGAACGGATCCTGGCTCCCCTGCGGCAGCCGCGATGCGGCGCGCGCCTCCTCCAAAGAACCTTCATCCGGTGCCTCGATCTGCGGGACGATCCGGTCGACGATGGCGCGCATGTGGTCGGGTCCCTTCCCGGCAGGAAACATCGAAAATATTTCGAAATTCGAGCGAATTAGGGCGCTGCCCCCCTTGCCTGAAAGCCAAGTCTCGGGAATCTTTTAGCTTGGCCTTAGGAACTTTTGGGTACCTAAAAGGTTCATCGTCCGCATCCAAGCTTCGCCGGGAGGAAGCCCATGTTCTTTTGGGCTGCTGTTGTTGCGCTCGTCACGGGCGCTTTCGCTTATGTGGGCGACTACTCTTCCACTCTCGTCAACATTGCCGAAATCGGCGGCGTGATCCTCCTGTTCACGCTCGTCTGCGCGGCTGAAGTGTTCAGCATTCCCAAGAATCCCGCGCTCGACAAGAACCACGCCTCCGAGTCCTGAGAGACTGGCCCATATAGGGTTCTCCCTAGACCTCATCCTGAGGGCCGCCAAGGCGGCGTCTCGAAGGACGAGGGCGTCTCCAGTGCCCTCTGGATCCTCCTTCGAGACGGTCGCTGCGCGACCTCCTCAGGATGAGGCGAGAGGTTTATGAGGCAGCTTCGGGGGATACCGCCCTTCCCCAGGTCACATCGGCGGCATCCGCTCGAAGGCCGGCAGATCCGGATCGATGCGATCCCAGGCGTGGCCGCTCGCGGTGTAGAACACCATCTGGGGCTTGTACCTGCCGGGATCGTCGAGGCTCGCCGCGCGCACGACGAACACATCCGGCGCAACGGCCACCGTCATGTAGACCGGCGAGCCGCAGGTCGGACAGAAGGCGCGGGTCTTCGCCTTGCCGCTGTCGCCCACCATGTCCCAATGCGTCGCCTCCCCCGTGACCGTCACGCCGGAGCGCGGGAAAGTCAGATGCGAGCCGTGCCCGGTGCCGCTCTCGCGCTGGCAGTCGCGGCACTGGCAATCGGTCATCACGAGCGGCTCGCAGGAGATCTCGTAGCGGATCGCGCCGCAGGCGCATCCGCCCGTATAGGGTTTGGTCATTTGGCTATCCTTTCGCGACACGGGTCATGGGGTGGTCCGGCATGCGCTTGAAAGCTCTGGATGACTGAGCGGTCGGAGCGCGCCTCCTCCCGAGTGGGGAGAAGTTGGAGGCAGAGGTGTGAGCGCCATGCTGGTCCAGCTCAACGCCAGGACCCCCACCCCATCCCTCCCCACAAGGGGGAGGGAGAATGCGCGTGCATCTCACCGCCGAGATTTTGGCGAAGCTCTTAAATCAGCCCTGCCCCTCGACAGCGTCGCCGAGATTGCGGACGACCTTCTTCCAGCCCTCGCTCATGTTCCTGTAGGCCGTGTCGTTGCGCGGCAGCTCGAAGCCGGAATGGACGAGGCGAAGACGCGTTCCGGCCGCGACCGGCGTCAGGGTCCAGGTGACGATGGTGTCGAGCAGCGAGCCATAGCCGACATTGCCGTTATGGCCGCCGGTCCAGGCATAGACGAGACGCTCGTTCGGAACGACCTCCAGCACACGGCAGCGAATGGTGCCGTCCCATTCCCCTGCGGGCCGCGTCTGGAACGTGAAATCCTTGCCGGCCAGCGGCTCGAAGCCGGTCGGCGCCATCATCCAGCGGGCCATCAGGTCGCCGCTCGTCAGCGTTTTCCAGATCGTCTCCGGCCGATGCGGGAAGATTTCGTCGACGACGATCTCCTTGGTGTCCGGCGTGACTGCGACATGGTTCATGGATCGATCTCCTTCAGAAGGCTCCGCAGGCTGGCGAACCGCTCGCGCCAGAACACGCCGTAATGACTCATCCAGTCGACGAGGGGCGCCAGGCCTTCCGGCTCGGCGCGATAGAAGACCTTGCGGCCCTCGGGCCGCTCCGCGACGAGCCCGGCCTGCTTCAAGGCTTTGAGATGCTGCGAGATGGCGCCCTGCGTAACGCCGCTCCCGCGCGTCAGCTCGACCACCGAGATCTCCCCGGATCCTGCCACGCGCTCGAACACGGCCCGCCTTGTGGGGTCGGCAAGGGCGCGCATAACGGCATCGATTGAAGCGGTTTCGTTCATGAACAATCAATTAGCATCGACTAAATAATTAGTAAATACTAATTGTTTGCGTAGATCAGACGGACGTTACGACATTGCCCGATCTCCAAAACGTGATTATGTTTCATGAATGAGTATGCCCAGCCCTGCTTTGGCCGCGTCCGACGATGTGGAACAACTCGCAGGCGACCTGATCGCCTCGATCTCCAGCACTGCCAGAGGCGCCCTCGACGGCGCCCTGCAGCAGGCGCTCGCCCGCTCGATAGAAGCGAAGGTTGCGGCCCGGCTCGCCGTGGTCCTGGAGGGCATCGGCGATGCCTTCTATTCCCTCGATGCCGACTGGCGCTTCAGCTACATCAACCGCGCGGCGGAGGCCTATTTCGGCGTGCCCCGCCAGACCATGCTCCGCCGCATGATCTGGGACGTCTTCCCCACCTCCGAGGGCACCGACCTGCGCCGGCGCTACGAGGAGGTCTTTGCCTCGGGCCAGCCCCTGGCCTTCGAGGCAGAGGCTGTGGGGCGTCAGGGGCGCTACCTGGAATTCCACGTCTTTCCCTACGACGGCGGCATCGGCGTCAGCTTTCGCGACTGGACCGAGCGGCGTCAGGCGGAGGAAGAGCTGCGAGCGAGCGAGGCGCGCCTGAGCGCGCTCGCCAACAACGCACCCGCCTGCATGTTCTACCAGACCAGCCATTCCCCTGATTTCCACGACCGCAGGGTGCTCTACGTCTCGAAGACCTGCGAGCGGCTCACCGGCATTCCCGCCCATGAGGTGCAGGCCAATCCGGGCCTGCTCTACAACCTCGTCCTGCCCGAGTACCGCCAGGGGATGCTGGAGCGGGAACTGGAGGCGCATCGCGAACTCAAGGAATTCGCATCCGAATTCCAGATGTGGCACGCGAAGACCGGGGAGCCGCGCTGGTATCGCATCATCGTGACCCCGCGCCGGCTCGAGAACGGCGGCACGGTCTGGGACGGGATCCAGATCGACATCACCGATCACAAGCGCTCCGAGGAGCATCTGCTGCTCCTGCTCAATGAGCTGAACCACCGGGTCAAGAACACCCTGGCGACCGTGCAATCCCTCGCCGCCCAGAGCTTCCGCGCGATCAGGACCAGGAACCTGGAGGACCAGCCCTCGGCCTATGCGAGTTTCGAGGCCCGCCTCTTCGCCCTCGCCCGCGGCCACGACATCCTCACCCGGGAAAACTGGGAGGGCGCCAGCATCAGTGACATCATAGCCCAGGCCTTCGCGCCCTATCGCGACCTCTCCGACGAGGGCGGCCGGCTTATGGTCGACGGACCGGACCTGCGCGTTCCCCCGCCGATGGCGCTCAGCCTGTCGATGGCCCTGCACGAGCTGTGCACCAATGCCGTCAAGTATGGCGCCCTGGGGTCGTGCGAGGGCGAGGTCCATATCTCCTGGTCGACGCTCAAATCCGCCTCGGGCGAGCGCCTCGTCATGCGCTGGGAGGAGCGCGGCGGCCCGATCGTCACCACCCCTGCCCGCAAGGGCTTCGGCTCACGGCTGATCCAGGAAGGTCTGGCGCGGGAGCTGAACGGCGAGGTGCGCCTGATCTACGAGCCGTTCGGGGTGGTGTGCACCGTCGATGTGCCTCTTTCTTGAGCAGTTCGGTCGGTCGCTCTCACAAGGCCATAGATCATTAGTCGATAGTGCCGCGTGGCTTCTTGCGAATGCAACCCAATTCAGTTCAATAGGCGCCAAGTGGCGGAAGTCACGATCAGAGAGGAAGATAAGCATGAAACGTCGCCAGTTTTTGCAGGCAACCGCCATCGGTGCCGCCTCGACCGCGGTCGCCGCTCCGGCCATCGCCCAGTCGATGCCCGAGGTCAAATGGCGCCTGCAGTCGGGCTTTCCGAAGTCGCTCGACACCATCTATGGCGGGGCCGAGGTGATCGCGAAGTTCGTCTCCGAAGCGACGGACGGCAAGTTCCAGATTCAGGCCTTCGCGGCCGGTGAGGTCGTTCCCCAGCCGCAGATCGCCGATGCGGTCGGAAACGGCACTGTCGAGCTCGGCCATACCTGCTCCTACTACTATTTCGGCAAGGATCCGACCTTCGCCCTCGGCACGGCGGCCCCCTTCGGCCTCAATGCCCGTCAGATGAACGCCTGGCTCTATCAGGGCGGCGGCAACGATCTGCTGAACGAGTTCTACGCCAAGCACAACCTCTACGGCATGCCCGCCGGCAACACCGGCGTGCAGATGGGCGGCTGGTTCCGCAAGGAGATCAAGACCGTCCAGGACCTGCAGGGCCTGAAGATGCGCATCGCCGGCATTGCCGGCCTGGTCATGCAGAAGCTCGGCGCGGTGCCGCAGCAGATCCCCGGCGGCGACATCTACCCGGCGCTCGAGCGCGGCACCATCGACGCCGCCGAGTGGGTCGGCCCCTACGACGACGAGAAGCTCGGCTTCTCGAAGGTCGCGCCGTACTACTACTATCCTGGCTTCTGGGAAGGCGGCCCGGCGATCCATCTGTTCGTCAATCAGGGCAAGTGGAAAGAACTCCCGAAGGCATATCAGGCGATCCTGACCACGGCTTCCGCCTACGCCAACAACGACATGCTGGCGAAGTACGATGCCCGCAACCCGGCCGCTCTCCGCCGCCTCCTCGGCGCCGGCACGCAGCTGCGCCCGTATTCGCAGGAGATCCTGGAAGCGGCCTACAAGGCGACCAACGAAGTCTATGACGAAGTCTCGGCCAAGAACGCCGACTTCAAGAAGGTCATCGACTCGGTGAAGGGCTTCCGGAACGAAGAATACCTCTGGTTCCAAGTGGCCGAATACGCCTACGACACCTTCATGATCCGCGCCCGCGCCCGCGGGTAATCCTGAAGCGCAGCCGATCCGAAAAAGGGCGATCCTCCGATCGCCCTTTTTTATTGGCCCGGCCATGGCCACATGAAGCGGTCCGATGCCTGAACTTCGCGGGGCGCCCGACCGACGATGCGCTGGACCTTTCGCATCAGCTTTCTTCTCCTGCTGGCCTGGGCCATCTTCATGGTCTCGCCCTTCGTCGCGCTCTACGATCTGTCCAAGGCCATCGAGGCGCGCGACCTCGCGCGGATCACCGAGCGCGTGAATTTCAACGCGCTGCGCGTGTCGCTCGCGCACCAGATCCTCGGCGAATTTCTCAAGACCCAGGACCTTGCAGGGCTCGACCGGCAGGCCGCGACACAGGCCGGTACGGCCACCCTCAATCCCGTTCTGGAAAGCCTCGTCACGCCGCAGGCTTTGATCGATCTTCTCGACGACCCGAAGCTGCGGCAGAGCGCGACCGGAGGCGGTCATGCGCTCGTCCCGACGGGCCTCGATGCGGATTCGCTCGGCCGCATGTGGCGAACCTTCCTTTTCTCGGAATCGCAGGGCTTCCGGGCGATCACGATTCCGTTCCCGGTGGACGAGGCGAAGGACAGGCAGTTCCGGATCACCCTGCGGCTCAGCGGCACGACCTGGCGGGTCACCGGCCTCGAGCTGCCATCGGCGCTTCAGCACGAACTGAGCAGGCGCGCAGCTGCGATGAAAAAATGACGTCGAGCTTCACGAGAGCAGAGCCGAACCTCACGCAATGAAAAGCCCGCCTGAGAATTCAATTTCAGGCGGGCTTTCCGATACGCGACACAACACGCACATCCCGGCACATCCCTCATCGGCCGCGCCATGTATAAGCAAAGTTCAGTGGACGAACAGCCACCCCACCATCGCCAGAGGAAACACAGTGCCGAGAATAAAACAGATGACATTCGAAGTCATACGCTTCTCCTCCATGGCACGATAACAAAGAACATTACAATACGTTCCCATCACCGACGACCGATCAGGGAGATCATGGGAACACCATGAAGATGTAGTCTGAAAGATCTGAAGACTACATCGGGCAATCCCAAGGGAACAACGCCACCCCGCCTCGATTGGATTAGCGGCACAAAACGAGTGAGGCGTAAACGATGGACGATCGAGACCGTTCCTTTCGAAGCTTGACGGGGGATGCGGACTTTGTCCGCAAGACCCTCATCGTACTCGGTCTCGGGCTTATGGCGCTTCTGCTCTGGAAGCTGTCCGATGTGCTCCTTCTCGCCTTCGGTGCCGTCCTGGTCGCCATTCTCCTGCATGCGGCCGCCGACGCGCTCGTGCGCTATCTGCGCGTGCCGGAGCGCTGGAGCCTGATGATCGCCAGCCTCGTTATCTTCGCACTTTTTCTCGCGATCATCGCGCTGTTCGGGACACAGGTCCGCGCCCAGTTTTCGAACGTGGTCGAGAGGCTCCCGAGCGCCATCGACAATTTTTCCAAGCATCTCGGCGTCGGACCGATCACCGACGATCTGTCGGAGATCGTGAACAACGCGCAGACGAGCAGCATGGCGGCACGCCTTGCCGGCATCGGCGGCGCCATTCTCAATGGATTCACCGACTTCATTCTCGTGGTGATCGCGGGCCTCTACATCGCCGCCGCTCCGCGCCTCTACGAAAAAGGCTTCATCAAGCTCTTCCCCATCCGACACCATGAACGCGTCGAGAGCACGCTTGAAGCTTCAGGAAAGGCCCTGCGGCTGTGGCTGACGTCGCAGCTCATCGCGATGGCCTGCGTCGCGGTGCTCGCGACCATCGCCTTCTGGCTGATAGGCCTGCCCTCAGCCATCGCGCTCGGCCTCATCGCGGGGCTTGCCGATTTCATCCCCTTCCTCGGCCCGGTTCTCGGCGCCCTCCCCGCCGTGCTGATCGCGTTCAGCATCAGCGGCGAGACCGCGCTCTGGACCATCGTCGCGATGATCGTGATCCAACAGCTCGAAGGCAACGTCATCTTCCCGCTCGTCGCCCGCAGCATGATCAGCATCCCCCCGGCGCTCGCCCTCTTCGCCATCCTGATCGGCAGCGTCCTCTTCGGCGGCCTCGGCCTGATCTTCGGCTTTCCGCTCGCGGTCGTGACCTATGTGCTGGTGAAGAAGCTCTACGTGCGCGAGACGCTGGGCGAGCGGACGGAGGTACCGGGAGAAGGCGAGGAAGCCAAGCCGCGATGAACCTCAAACTTCGTTCATCGACAGAAACGAAATATTATTATATAATAGCGCCCCTGTTATGGATTCCAGCCAAAATTCGCGGGGAAAGCTATGTTTTTGACGGTCCAATCAGTATTCAAGCCCGCGGCCGACATGGCTCCCAACCAAATTTCCCTGGGCCAGGGGGGAGTAACTGCCAACGGATCCTCTCTTGACCCTCAGATCAGCGCAGACGGGCGATATATCCTATTCACCAGTCTTGCTTCGAACCTCGTCTATGGCGACACCAATAATACCTATGACGTCTTTCTCAAAGATCTCCGCACGGGCATCCTTGAGCGCATCTCCACAGCTCATGGAGGAGCCCAGGCGAACGGCACATCCATCGATGCCTCGATCAGTGGCGACGGACGCTACATAGTCTTTAGAAGCAATGCTCCAAACCTAGTACATGGGGACAACAGCCCCGGAGAAGACCTCTTCCGCAAGGATCTTTCGACGGGCGCCGTTAAGCTAATCTCTACGAACGTGTTCGGTTACCAAGCGGAATCTCCTTGTGAGGATCCGCAATTAAGCGCAGACGGCCGCTATGTTGTCTTCAATAGCGGCGCCAGCAGCCTTGTGAACAATGACACCAACAACTGGTTCGACATCTTCCGCAAGGATATTGATAGCGAACAGGTTTTGCGCCTGTCTACCGCTTCTAATGGCTTGCAAGCGAACGGGTCATCTAAAGGCGCGCATTTTACCCCCGATGGGCGCTACATGGTCTTCCAGAGCGCTGCCACAAATCTCGTCACCGGAGTCGTTGACCCCAACGACAACAACGGCGCATATGACATTTTCCGCAAAGACCTTGTCACGGGCGCCGTCGAGCGTGTCTCTATCGCCGGCAACGATGTAGCCGATGGCGAATCTGTCAATGCCCGGATCAGCGCCGACGGGCGCTACGTAATCTTCGAGAGCACCGCAACCAACCTCGTCATCGACGACACCAACGGCAAGCGCGATATCTTCCGCAAGGATCTCGTCACCGGCACCATCGAGCGTATCTCCGCCTTCGGCAATGGGCAGGCCAATGGGGAATCCCGCACAGCCCAATTCAGTGTGGACGGACGCTACGTCATCTTTGAGACAAGGGCCACCAATCTCGCCGCAGGGGCTACAAGCTCCTCTTGGGACATCCTCCGCAAAGATCTGGTCACGGGCGGGATCGACCGTTTTGTCGGTGCTGGCGGAGCGAACGGTTACCTCGCCAACGCCCAGATGAGTGCAAATGGGCGTTATGCGGTCATTCAAAGCGATGCCACCAATCTGGTGCCTGGCGACGGGAGCAATAACGTTGACATTTTCCTATATGACTTCTTCTACGAGTCTTATGGTCATGAGATCAGGGAAGGCCGTTTTCTCGAGGTAAAGCTCGGCACGGGTGCGGCCTCGAGCGCGACGATTTCCTGGGGCGATGGCACGTCGAGCAGCGTCACGCCTACCGCAGGCTCCGCCGCATTCCACCACGCCTACGCCACCACCGGCATCAAGGCAGCCTCGGTGACCTTGGTCGAGGGCGCACTGGAGTGGAAGGTGCCGCACACAGTCAATGTCACTGCAGGCACGATGGCCCGCAACACCGTCCTCGCCGACACCCTCTCCGGCGGCGCGGGTACAGACAGCCTCACGGGTGACGCCTTCGCAAACATCCTGATCGGCAACGGCGGCAACGACCGGCTCATCGGCGGCTTGGGTGTGGACACCCTCACCGGCGGCAAGGGCAAGGATGTGTTCGTCTTCGACGACAAGGAGACCGGCTCGTCGAAGAGCAAGGCGGATTATATTACCGACTTCAAGGGCAAGGAGGGCGACCGGATCGACCTCAAGCTGGTCGATGCCGACCTGAAGAAGAAGGGCGACCAGAAGTTTTCCTTCATCGGCGACAAGGCCTTCACCAAGGCCGGACAGGTGCGTGTCGAGAAGACGAAGAAGGAAACCTTCGTCTATCTCAACACCGACAGCGACAAGGCGGCCGAGGCCGTGATCAAGCTGAAGGGCTCCATCGATCTCAGCAAGGGATGGTTCGTGCTCTAAGGGCTCCCTCCTCCCTCAAATCCTGCCCCCCGCCTTCACAAGACTTTTCGCTCGGGCGCTAAGGCCGAGCGCCCCTTGATGGATTGCTGAATGTTATTTAATAACGTATACTGACCGCCCCCGACTATTGAGTGATCGCCATGTTCCTGTCAGTTCAGTCAGTGTCCAAGCCACATGTGACCGTCGCCATCGCTAACCTTTCTAGCATTGCCAACGGCTTTCCCTCGAATGACCACGCCAGCAACGCACAATTCAGCGCTGATGAGCGCTACGTGATCTTCAATAGCAGTGCCTCGAACCTCGTCGAAGGTGACACAAACAACGCTACAGACATATTCCGCAGAGATCTCGTCACCGGCGCCATAGAGCGGCTCTCCGGGTTAGGATCGGGCCAGGCAAACGGGTCCTCCCACAGCGCCGACTTCAGCGCTGACGGCCGCTATATGCTCTTCACGAGCACCGCTACGAACTTTGGCTTTTCCGACCGCAACTTTTCCGATGATGTCTTCCGCAAGGATCTCGTCACGGGCGCAGTCGAACGCCTTTCCATTGCTTACGGAGTTGAAGCCGATGGCCATTCCTCTCTGGCCCAATTCAGCGCAGACGAGAAATATGTATTCTTCGAGAGTTTTGCCACGAATCTTGTCCCGCTCGACACCAACAACTCGGGAGACATTTTCCGCAGGAACCTCGCCACGGGCGAAATCGAGCGCATTTCCACAACTGCGAGGGGAGGTCAGGCAGATGGCTCGTCCTTCAATGCCCGCCTCAGCGCCGACGGGAAATACTTGATCTTCGAAAGTAGTGCGAGAAATCTCATCGCTGACGACCCGCGTTTCACGGATGTCTTTCGCAAAAACCTTGATACCGGTGCAGTTGAGCGCCTTTCCGGCCCACTGAACGGACAGCAACCCGACGGCAATTCAGGAAATGCCCAGATCAGTGCGGATGGGCGCTACGTGGTCTTCGAAAGTGATGCTAATAACCTGGTTACAGGTGATACAGGCTTCACTGACATCTTTCGTAAGAATCTTCTTACTGGCGCGATCGAGCGTGTCTCCACCGCCGCTGATGGGCAGCAGGCGGATGACCATTCCCGCAATGCCAAGATCAGCGCAGACGGGCGCTACGTGTTCTTCGAGAGTAAAGCTACAAATCTCACTCCGGGCACAGCCAGCGGAGTTTCTGATCTCTTCCGCAAAGATCTCACCACTGGAACGGTTGAAAGACTTACTTTCGGCGCTGGGGGGATGCATGGATTCGATTACCCTCTCGATGCTGAGATCAGCGCTGACGGACGCCAGGTCATATTCCAGCGGCAGGTCCTACCCTCTCCAGACGACACTGGAATTCTTCAAATCTTCCGCTACGACCTCTTCTACCTCGCTCATAGTACGGCGATTGATGAAGGCCGTTTTCTCGAGGTGAAGCTCGGCACGGGCTCAGCCTCGAGCGCGAAAGTCGACTGGGGCGACGGCACCTCGAGTTCGGTTACGCCTAGTGCCGGAACCGCTGCCTTTCACCACGCCTATGCCAGTGCCGGCATCAAGGCCGCCTCGGTGACTTTGGTCGAGGGCGCCCAGACCTGGGAGGTGCCGCACACGGTCAATGTCGCCGCTGGCTCCATGGCCCGCAACACCACGCTCATGGACACTCTCTCCGGCGGTGGCGGTACCGACAGCCTCACCGGCGACGCCTTCGCCAATATCCTGATCGGCAACGGCGGCAACGACACGATCAAGGCCGATGCCGGCAACGATCGTCTCGTCGGTGGCCTCGGCAAGGACACCTTCACCGGCGGCAAGGGCAAGGATGTGTTCGTCTTCGACGACAAGGAAACCGGCTCCTCGAAGAGCAAGGCGGATTACATCCTCGACTTCAAGGGCAAGGAGGGCGACCGGATCGACCTCAAGCTGGTCGATGCCGACACCAGGAAGAAGGGCGACCAGAAGTTCGTCTTCATCGGCAAG